>Ga0209377_1000020_pt1 | contig 77521 bp, 69 predicted proteins | sample GraSoiAngelo_141_FD_185898 | JGI IMG/M metagenome (GOLD analysis project Ga0209377, IMG submission 185898) | Grasslands soil microbial communities from the Angelo Coastal Reserve, California, USA - 14_0929_12_40cm (SPAdes) (version 2) | ecosystem: Environmental > Terrestrial > Soil > Grasslands ...
TGCCGGGCCGGACGATCCCGAGCGGCACGTCGGCGACATGGGAAATGTAGAAGCAGACGCTTCTGGGAAAGCAACACTGGAGTATGTGGACCATCAAATTTCGCTGACCAACGATCAACAATCCGCAATTGGGCGCTCCGTGGTCGTGCACGCGAAAGCGGACGATCTAAAGACGCAACCGTCCGGCGACTCGGGCGCGCGCATTGCTTGTGGCGTAATCGGGCGGGCAAAAAGTCAGTGACGCTTAGGAGTTCCGCCTTCAGGCAGAGGGTGTATGCTTCGCGCGGGGTGACCGCGTAAACGCGGAACTCCGAACATCCGAGAATTGGCCAGCCCTACAAAAATCGCTCGTTAAATCTATCTGCTCGACAGAGCAGATTTCATTTGATCAATTAGACGAAATCATCGCCATACACGCTTATGCCACGAATATCTAAAATTGAATTGTCGCCCGATAACGGGTGCATCATCGACATGAAATGGAGCCTGGGGCCATTGAGCTATCACTCTTCTGCTGCCGGCAAGGTTACAGTTGAGCCGAACAAGGAAATTGTTCGGCTGCCTGAAATAGTACTTTACGACCACATCGGTTTTAAAGGTTCCTACGCCCGCACCAATTTGAGTTTCCACTTCGTCGGTGATTACTGGAACGACCGGATGAGCTGCGTGATCGTGGAGAGCGGGGTGTGGCGTTTTTATCGGGACGAATATTACAAGGGCCCATCTTGGGATCTCGGCCCCGGCTACTACGAAAGTTTCTTCGCCGAAAAAGGGCCGGACGACGTCGTAAGTTCCTTTCAGTGCATCGCGCTGACGTAGCGCGGATAGAATAGCGTTATCGGGGTGAATTTCGGTAAGTGAATTTCCCTAGCGTGATTTGGCCGCTAATCCGCGGAATTATGCTGCGGGGTATTTGCATATCCACGCTGATAACTTCGCAACCACTGAAAGCCTACCCTGTCCGCATCCTAGGACCTTCCAATTGGAGCTCCAGTGCAGTGGACGCACATGGAGTTCGGCATTCGGGCCGCCAGTATAAAGGGGGAAATTCGCCTTGGATGGATGACGCCATCAAAACAGTCAAACCGGAGTACGGATACACCGAGCGGGCGCATCGAGTGGGGGCTTTGGCTTGTATCGGGTAATGCTCGATCTCAAGACAGGCGCGGTGACCAAAGTTACGCTGATACAATCCACGGGAGTTCCAGCACTAGATGACAACGCAATGAAAGCTCTTCACCAATGGCTTTGGAAACCGGGAAGGTGGAAGGAAGTGGATGTACCCATTGCATTTCTGCCATTCAATCGTTAGCCAACAAGACTAGCAACTTCGCGGGCGCAGCCCCAGGAAAGTGTGAACCCGGAGCCACCGTGCCCGTAGTTATGAATGACAGTCCGGTCATCGCTCAGTCGATCGCGTTCGAGTCGGACACCTGATTTCCGAAATGGTCGCAGGCCGACGCGCGCGGCGAGAACGTTCGGTCTCTCGATGTTCAAAACGCGGCTGCACTCGGCGATGATGCGATTGGTTGTTGCAGGATCGGCGGCAAGATCACTCCTCAAATCGTTTGTTCCGCCGAAAACACAATCGTTCGTTCGAGGAATTGCGTACATTAACGGCGCGTCGTCACAAACAATGGCGCATGAGAGATCTTCGACTCGCGGCACGATCACGACCTGGCCGCGATGTGGCTCGAGATCCGTATCCCGCACAAGTTCGCGGGCACCGATTCCTGCGCAGTTGATTACAAGATCGAAATCGCGATCGACTTCTTCGAGTTTTTCGAAGCGAACATTCGCGTTGATTTCGCCGCCTGCTTTTTGAAAACGTGTGGCTAGATAATCGAGATAAATGGTCGTGTCAGTAAGCGGGACGCGCAGCGAGAAACCGCCTTTGAAGACCGGCCGCAGGCCAGTGGATACAGCAGCAGCGCCAAGTGGAATCGCCCAATCCGGGATTTGAATTTCGCCCGTGCGCGAAAACTGGCGCAGGTCGATCATTGAAACGCCGCTGCGTGGATCGCGTGTAAGATCGATAAGTGCTTTGTAGGTCTCGAGCGCCCAGGGAATCACTTTCTCCGCAGGCTGCGCGTCGTACGGGAACCAAATCGCGGCTGCGGCGCCGGACGTTGTTTGCTGCCCGATTTCCTTCGCGAAAATCGCGGTATGGAATCCGCGCTCGGCAAGAACGACGCCGCAGGTTAGACCGGAAACGCCTGCTCCAACGATCGCGACACGCTCTGCCATGCTACGATGTTGTAAGCGCAGCGGCAAAAAGACAAGGAGCGGCGATTCCCCTTCGCTCGCCGTAGTTCTGCGAAGTTTGTCACAAACGTCGCATAACTGACTGAGTTGCGCAGCGATCCTGCCAAGAATCGCTCCAAGCCGGTAAGTATCTAATGGTTGACAAAGTCGCCATCAAAGCCGCAAGAAAACGCACACGAGCAAGAGGCGTAAGTCATCCGATTAGATTGTGGAGAAAAATGAAACTTGCTGAGAAAATGAAAGAAGTGGGGCGCCACAGGTTATATCCTGTTATGGTTGCTCGGTATTCCGATTCCGGTTCTGCTTCTGATCTTTCTGCTACGAGGTTGCTCATAGTATTTTGGGAAAGGCTAAGGACGCTATTCGTGTTTGCAATCGGTGTCTCTAAATAGGTGTGTCACCCTAGCTAAGAAATTTTATATGCAGAACTTCGAAGCGATGGCGTTAGTGCTTGGCTGCATCGGGACGCTATGCTGGATCGCGTGCTTTTGGTGGATGCATCGCATCTCATCCCGTCAGGACGCGATGTTGGAAGAGCTGCATGAAATGACAATCCGCATTGAAAAGCTTTCTCAGGCCGAGCACGATTTGATTAGTGACGTGCACCCGCAGGTAAGCGAAATCAAACAGCAGGTCGAAAACGTTAGAGAAGTTGTTTCGTCCGAAAGGAGCTGACCGCGTGTCGATCTGATCCATCGGATGCGCAGGTTTTGTCATTGCCTACCCGAAGTGCGGCTCGAGGCCTCTGAACGAACGGCCCACCGAAATTGCTCCTGAGGCAGCTCAGCCGGACGCGCAACCCTTCATAGGTTTCCCGTTAAAGCGAGAATTATCAAGATCAGAAGAATCAATCCGAGTCCTCCGCTGGGCCAATACCCCCAGCCGGAACTATACGGCCACGCCGGCAGCGCGCCTATCAATAAGAGGATCAATATGACTAATAAAATCGTGCCCATGGCTTCTCCTTTCTTGACCTAATTTCGCGGGCGCGAACAATTTTGGATGTTGCAAATGTTGGAACGCGATCAGACAAAACGGCTTGAAGCGGTGGTGATTATCCGGTTTCAACTTCTCTTGTTTCGACGCGGACTGCGTATTCGCTTGGCTTAAATGCACGACCCGCTCGCGCGGCATAGACCTGTGTAAATTCAGCGCCGAAAAGCAGGATCTGTGAAGAATAATAAACCCAGAGTAATAACGTGATGAGCGAGCCGGCCGCTCCATACGCCGAGCCGGCAGCGCCGCTGCCGAGATAGAAACCCAACAGCCATTTTCCAATTCCGAAAAGGATTGCAGTCAGCACGGCGCCGATCCAGACGTCGCGCCATTGAATTTCGACGTCGGGCAGAAACTTAAAAATCATCGCGAAGAGCAGGACGACGACCGCAAAATCAAAAATGAGGTATACTGTGAGCGCGATCACCATTCCGCCCGGCAACGCAGATTGTATGTAGTGACTAAATCCCTTGAGCAGCGCTTCGATCGCCAGTGAAACCAGCAACAGAAAACAGACGCCCGCCACCATCGCAAATGAGAGAAAGCGGGCGCGAAGAAATGCCCAAATACCGCCACCAGGCTTCGCTTTCACGCCCCAAATCGTGTTCAGCGCGTCTTGAAGCTGACCGAACACGCCGCTTGCGCCGAAAATCGCGAGCGCGACTCCGATGATCGTAGCGATTGTGCTTTTGCCCGGCTGCGAGGCTTTTTGCGCAATATTCTGAACGACCTGCACGGCACTTTGATCGAGAAAGTAGCTCATCTGTTGTGTGATCCTGTCCCAGGTGCCTCGAGGATCGTCACGGAAAATCATTCCGACAATCGCAAGCAGCACCAGAATCAGCGGCGCCAGCGAAAAAACCGTGTAATAGGCGAGCGCCGCGCCCAATTGCGGCGCCTTGTCCTGCAACCATTCGTTAAAGGTTTGCTTCAGCAGATCGAAAGCGTTACCGAAAAAATTGCGCTGCTTTGCCACAAGAAAAATTCGTCCGAGATGCTACCTGTGGTTTGCGCAAAGAAGTAATGACACGCTGCGAAACGTCCAGCAGCGCCGCGGTTGCGAACCATAGAAAGCGATGCTGCTAAAACCGCCGTTGGCTCCGATGGAAACGCGTTCGGTCGATGAAATTCCGACCGGCGACGGTTGGCAGTACGAACCAAAGTGGGACGGCTTTCGGTGCATCGCGTTTCGGGATGGCGAACAGATTTACTTGCAATCAAAGAACGGTCAGCCGCTGGCGCGTTATTTTCCCGATGTCGCGGGAGCTCTCACCAGATTGCCCAGCAAACAATTTGTTCTCGACGGCGAACTTGTTGTTCCGGTCAATGGCGCGCTTTCATTTGACGAGTTGCAATTGCGGCTGCATCCAGCCGCGAGTCGCGTCGCAAAGCTAGCCAACGCGCATCCTGCAACCTACATCGTGTTCGATCTGCTCGCGGAGAGTGGGCAAGTGTATTTGCAACGAATGTTGCGCGAACGCCGTCAACTTCTGGAAAAATTCGCGCGTTCAAATTTGGGTTCGGCCAAAAACTTGCGTTTATCTCCTGCGACCACTGATCGTGACATTGCGAATGAATGGTTTAAGCGAGCCGGTGGCGATCTTGATGGCATTATCGCCAAACGCCTCGATGCTGCTTATGCATCCGGCGAACGCACTGCAGCAGTTAAGGTGAAGCAAATCCGCACAGCCGATTGTGTGGTCGGCGGATTTCGTTACGCGACTGGCAAGCGCGTAATCGGTTCTCTTTTGCTCGGCCTTTACGCTGAAGATGCTTTGCTCCATCACGTCGGATTTATTTCCGGATTCAAAGCTTCGGAACGCCGGGCGATAACGAACAAATTTGAAGCATCGAAAAAAACGCCCGGGTTCACCGGTAACGCGCCCGGAGGGCCAAGCCGCTGGAGCACCGAGCGGACTGGCGAGTGGGAACCAGTGGCGCCGAAAGTGGTCGTGGAAGTTGCGTACGACCATTTCACCGGCGGCCGGTTTCGGCACGGTACAAAATTTCTTCGCTGGCGTCCCGACAAAGACCCGCGCCAGTGCACGATGGAGCAGGTTGAGCATCGCGAAGGCAAGGCGATCGCGCTTTTGTGACGTTAGAATTGCGGACTCGTGTCCGAGAAACGAGAACGGACTTTGAAAGCGCAAAAGAAGTGCGGATATCTCGCCCGCTCTTGATCTGGCACGGAGCCGCACACAAAAAAAAGTTCATTACTCGCGCATTCTGAACTTTTTATGCGACCAAACATTCTGTAGAACTCGATCAGGAACTAACAGCCTATGAACAAATACGTATTTGGTATAATCGGCGCCATCATCTGTATGGCATTTATTGCTTCTTCTTGCCAACAGCAGGGAACGAAGGCGACGACGACAACTGCACCAGCAGCGGCCAAACCGACGCCGACGCCATCGCGGACACATCACAAGGCCGCCAAGAAAACTCCGCCGAAGACAGAGGGCTCAACTGAGTCGCCCTCGCCGTCGCCTGCGGAGTCGCCGGCGCCGACGCCGTAAAAAGAGCGAGACGCCGTAAGTTGGGGGTGGCGGCGGGAGCCAACGCTTGCGACGAGCTAGCCGCTCGGCTAGTCAATGGAAGTTTTTTGCTCCTGACCGTTTTCAAACCGCCTTCCGCGAGCCTGTTTAAAGTCGTGTCAGGCTCTTTTGCTCTCCCGTTCGCTTCGAAGCGAGTAGTTCGGAAAAGTAAAATTAGCGAGAACTCGCAAGCAGTCAGGTGTTTGATCGCTGCGCGCGAAGAAACTTCACAACTGCGGATTCGACCGTGCGCAGTTTTATTTTGTCAGGATTTTTGATTATGTCGCGGAGTCCGGCAACTTGGCGTCCGCTTACGTAAGCTTCGACAATGGCCGGATGCACGTAGCATTTGCGGCAAATAGCCGGAGTGTTTCTGAGAAGTTCTGCCACGGCGCAAATGGCTGTCTTCACATTTGCTTTCGCCTGCTTCTTCGTTTCAAACTCGCCTTGGGCGTTGAGCGCCATCGTCGCCAGGACCGTTCCGGCCCACGTCCGGAAATCTTTTGCCGTGAAATTTTCGTTTGTGATTTCGCGCAAATAATCGTTCACATCCTGCGATGTGATATCCCGTACCTCGCCCTCATCGCTGACATATTGAAATAGATCCTGACCAGATAAGTCCTGGCACTTTGAAACAATTTTCGCGATTCGCCGGTCTGTTATATCCACTTCGTGCTGCCGACCGCTTTTGCCGCGAAAACGAAAACGCAACCGCGGTCCTTTCACCTTCACATGCCGGTCTTTCATTGTGGTCAGGCCAAATGATTTGTTCTCGCGTGCATATTCTTCATTGCCAATTCGAATGAAAGTTCGCTCCAGCAATCCCACGACGGCGGCGAGCACCTTTTCGCGCGGCAGACCAGGCAACCGCATGTCCTGAGCAACTCGCCGCCGAATCTTTGGCAGCGCGTTGGCAAAGTCTGCGAGCCGTCCGAATTTGTTTTCATCGCGCAGCTCGCGCCAGCGCTCGTGATAACGGTATTGCTTCCGGCGGCGTGCGTCGCGACCAGTCGCCTGAATGTGTCCGCTTGCCGAGGGACAAATCCAGACGTCCGTCCACGCTGGTGGGATGGCCACCCGTTTGATTCGGAGAAGACGTTGCTCGTCGCGGATTGTTTTACCCTGAGTATCTAAATACTCGAACTCGCCGTTCTTCGCTCTGCGCGCGTAGCCCGGACGATCGTCGCTGACGTATTCGAGACCGGCTTCCTCCGCCGCTTCTACAGAATCCGTAGCCAGGCCGGCTTCGATTATTTTCCCGTTACGGCTGTTTGTCCCCGGTGTCCCCATTAGGAAATCTCACTCTGAGCGACTCGGAGTCCAATTCTTTCACAGGACGAATATTGTTCGCTGCGCATATCCACTTTAGCCGTGTCCACAGGATCGTTTCGCTCAGTGACATAGCCGTTGCCGATCGTCCGACGCAATCTTCCACGTCCAAACATATAACTAGAGGCGAAACCATTTTGTTATGCCAGAAGAAGAAGCAATTGAACGAGCCCACGAAGACGAGCGTGAAGGTAAATCGCCCAGCACTCAGGCGGGCGAGTTTGTGCGCGAAGAAATGGAACACATTCGGGAAGGCGAACATGGCGCGCGTTCGCCGGAGCAGGCGATCGCCATCGGTCTCTCGAAGGCGCGGCGGGCGGGAGTAAAGTTGCCGCCGCCAAAGCGCGGCAAAGAACGAACAAAACGTCAGGCCAAGCGTGATCTTGCAAAGGGCCGGACCGCCCGCCGCAGGAAGGCTTCCACGACACGCTCACGCGCGACGAAACGTGCGCTCAAACGCGAGAGCCGCCGGTCGGCATCGAAGAAAGCTTTGTCGAGACACGCGAAGCGCGTTGCGAGGCAACGCTCTGCGCTGTCGCGCTCGGCTGCGGCGAAGAAAGCAGCACGGACCCGAAGGCGCCGCCGCTGAAATGGTAGAGTGGCTCGCGGCAGCCCGCGAATGCCCTGCAGTTCGTAATCTCGGCGGTAGTTTTTTCTAGTGTTGGCGGACGCGACAAGTTATCACGTGCTCCTACCCATTGAGCCGAGGAACCGTTATGCCGACGCCAGACCTCGCTGGATTCTCCAGTTCGACCGTTGCCGAAATTCTGGCAAAGCTCGGAACCGATCCGAAGACGGGTTTGAATCCCACGCAAGTGCAGGAACGTCTAATCAAGTACGGCGCAAACGCGCTGCCCGAAGAAAAGAAAAGCGCGGTTTCTGTTTTGTTTGCCTACTTCTGGGGGCCTATCCCATGGATGATCGAGGCTGCTGCCTTAATGGCGCTGATCGTAGGAGATTGGGGTGATCTCACGATTATCGTCTCACTCCTGTTGTTCAATGCAGTATTGGGTTTTTGGGAGGAACACGAAGCGTCCAACGCGCTCGATGCCTTGAAGAACTCGCTGGCGTTGAAAGCGCGCGCGCTTCGCAGTGGAGAGTGGCAGGAAGTCGACGCCCGTACGCTCGTGCCTGGAGATGTCATTCGCTTGTATCTCGGCGACGTTGTTCCTGCCGACTGTAAGCTCATCCAGGGCGACTACGTCAGCATCGATCAATCGGCGCTCACAGGTGAATCACTGCCAGTCACCAAGAAGTCTGGCGAGGACGCGTACTCAGGTTCCGTCGTCAAACAAGGAGAAATGGTCGCTCTAATTACTGCGACCGGAGTGAATACGTTTTTTGGACGAACAGCGAAGTTGGTGGCCGGCGCGGGAAGCGTTTCCCATTTCCAACGAGCCGTAATGAAGATCGGCGACTTCCTGATTATCCTGGCGCTGGTGTTGGTGGTGATTCTTGTGGCCAGCCGCCTTTTCGATATGCGAGGCCACTACGACCGGGTTGTTTTGTTAAGGCTCGCCGAAATCGTTCTCATCCTTTTGGTGGCATCGGTGCCAGTAGCCATGCCTGCTGTGCTCTCAGTAACAATGGCTTTGGGAGCACGAATGCTTGCCAGGAGCAAGGCAATCGTTTCCCGACTCGAGTCAATCGAGGAATTGGCCGGTATCGATGTGCTTTGTTCCGATAAGACCGGCACATTGACTGAGAACAAACTGACACTTGGCCAGACAGAGCCCTGGGCCGGCACGGACGCGGCAACATTGATTCTGATGGCCTCCTTAGCTTCGCGTTCGGCGGACAATGATCCAATTGATCTTGCGGTAATCGCCGGTCTGAAAGATCCCTCGCTGCTCAAGAGCTATCAGCAAGAAAAATATGTCCCTTTCGATCCGGTTGACAAGAGAACCGAGGCAACGATCAAAGATCCATCTGGCAAAATTTTTCGAGTTACTAAGGGCGCGCCGCAAGTGATTCTCGCGCTTGCGAAGCTCTCCGGTTCCGATCTTGAGAAAGCCAACCAGACGGTGAACAGTTTGGCCAGCCGCGGCTATCGCACCATAGGTGTCGCTGTCGCCGAAGGCGATGGCCCATGGGTATTCCTTGGAATCCTTCCGCTGCTTGATCCGCCGCGGCCGGATTCCAAGAGCACCATAGCAAAAGCTCGTGCCTACGGCGTGAACGTGAAGATGCTTACCGGAGATAACGTCGCTATCGCCCGGCAAATCGCTATGGAGCTAGACATGGGAACAAACATTCAACCCGCGACCGAACTGTTCCCCGGCGATGTTACAAAAGGACAGATTCCCTTCGATGCTGCTCAGAAAATCGAAGAGGCCGATGGTTTCGCTCAGGTTTTTCCAGAACACAAATACGCCATTGTAAAGATATTGCAGCAGAACGGGCACATCGTGGGAATGACCGGTGACGGTGTTAATGACGCTCCTGCACTCAAGCAAGCGGACGTCGGCATCGCCGTTTCCGGAGCAACCGAGGCAGCTCGAGCGGCAGCGGCTCTAATTCTGACTGCGCCCGGTCTGTCGGTCATTATCGAAGGGATCGCAGAAGCGAGACGCATTTTCGAGCGGATGACGAGCTACGTGTTATATCGAATCGCCATGACAATCGCACTCATGGTATTTGTGGTGCTAGCGTCGATTTATTATCACTTTTTTCCTTTCACCGCGATCATGCTTATCGCGCTGGCTCTTCTGGACGACGTTCCCATAATGACTATCGCGTTCGATAATGCCAGCGTCCCACAACAGCCCGTAAATTGGCAGTTGGATCGCGTGTTACTGATTTCGTCAGTCCTGGGGTTACTTGGAGTTATTCAAAGTTTTGGACTGCTCTACCTTGGTGATACGTTTCACCATCTCGATCACCTACAGCTACAAACGATGATGTTCCTGCAACTTGTTGCCGGTGGACACCTCATGTTATTCGTGACCCGTACGCGGAGAGCGTTTTGGAAGCCACCGTTTCCGAGCGCCAAACTCTTCTTTGCAATCGTCGCAACTCAAATCGCAGCGATCCTAATGTGCAGCCAGGGCTGGCTCGTGCCTCCACTGCCTTGGACAATCATCGGCTTTGTGTGGGGCTACAACCTGATTTGGATGATACTGCAGGACGTCGCGAAGCTTGGAGTTTATCGCATTCTGGATCCCGTTCACTCATGGAAGCGATGGCTTTTCGAGCCGTTGCGAGCTGCAATGATAGGTGCTCAAAAGACTGCGAGGTGAAGCAAACAGAAAGAGCGCTCATGCCAAACTATCTAAAAAAACTTATCGTCAACCCGGGATCCAGGATCCGGCTAAAACATTTCGATCCCAGCTATCACGGTAAGCATGAGTCACGGAAGGCAGCTTTGCCGGAGATAGAGGAGAACGTGCAGAAGATGGATGAGTTGCAATATCTGATGTATGCGGAGAACAAGCATTCGCTTCTCATTGTATTGCAGGGACTCGACGCTGCCGGCAAAGACGGCACGGTCCGCCACGTCTTCACCGGGATGAATCCAGAGGGTTGCATCTGTGCTAACTTCAAACAACCAACCCCAAAGGAGCTGGCGCACGATTTTCTCTGGCGCATCCACCCCCACGTGCCGGCCAAAGGCTCAGTCGTAATTTTCAATCGCTCCCATTATGAGGACGTGTTGGTGGCAAGGGTTCACGGCTTGGTACCGGAAAGAGTCTGGTCGAAGCGCTACGATGAAATAAATGATTTTGAACGGCTAATCACTACCGAGAATAACACAACGATCCTCAAATTCTTCCTGCACATTTCAAAGGAGGAACAGCTTGCCCGATTTGAGAAGCGACTGGATGACCCCAATCGCCAGTGGAAGATCAGTGAATCGGATTACAAGGAGCGAGAGTATTGGGATGACTACACGAAAGCATTCGAGGATGTGCTTACCAAAACCAGCACGGATCATGCCCTTTGGTTTATTATTCCTTCAAATCATAAGTGGTTTCGCGATCTGGCTATTTCGCAGATCATTGTTCGCCACATGAAAGACATGGATATGGACTTTCCCGAGCCAACCGTGAACCTAGCGCAGATTCGGCGTGAATATCATCAGGCCACTGATGAGGAGAAAAGGGACAGACGTAAGAAACGGTAACTTTGTCCGAAATCACGCTACCGCAACGGTTGACGTTGCTGCTGGATGAGTCGCCCCTTAACGGGATTCAGCGATGGCTTTGGGTGCTCTCGACCGGAGGCACGTTACTTGATGGGTTCGCTATTTTCGTCTTTGGCGTGGCGATGCCGCTGATCATCGCTGAGTTTCATTTCCAGTCAGATGTGGTTGGGCTTATCGCCGCAAGTCTAATGTTCGGTGCTGTATTCGGGGCCGGACTTGGCGGCGTAATGTCAGACCGTCTTGGTCGCAAGCCATTGATGCTTATCGACATGATCATTGTTTGTGCAGGCGCGGCGGCCAGCGCCTTAGCCAAGGGCCCAACGATGTTGTTTATCGGGCAGCTCCTCGTCGGGGTGGGAATTGGCATCGATTTCCCCGTCAGTAGCAGTTACGTTTCGGAAGTCTTGCCCAAACGCAATCGCGCGCGATTGATGGTCGCCACGATTGCCTGCCAAGCGCTTGGTATGCTGCTCGCGGCTGCGATTACGCTCGTGCTGCTGAAAACCGTCGACAGCATGCAGAACTGGCAACTTTTCCTGGCGAGCGAAGGCGTCATCGCCTTTCTGTTTTTCCTGTTACGTCTCTCAGCGCCAGACAGTCCGAATTGGTTGATGGCTCGGGGTAGATTTGCCCAGGCGGCGCGAGCGTTCATCCGGATCATGCCTGAACAACGCGAGGCAGTGTTGCAACTTACCAGCAATATTGGAAACCAGAGCCTCGCAAGCTCGATCGCGCGCGCAAGAACGTCAGGGATTTCGATTCTTTTCTCACGCGCCTACCGAGCTCGAACGGTGCTTGTCGCAATCCCGTGGTTCTTGATGGATATCGCCACTTACGGCGTGGGTCTCTTCACTCCGATTATCTTGGGTGCGATTGATGTTTCCGGTAAGAGAGGTGGCGTCATTGCTGATGACTTTGCCGACGCGAGGGGAAGCAGTGCAATCGATTCGTTCCTGCTCTTCGGCTTCCTTCTTGGAATCTGGGCGGTTCCACGGTTCGGACGTATCCGCATGCAGGTCATCGGTTTCGCGGGCATGACTTGCGGCATGATCCTGCTCCTGGTTGCTGTTCATCTATCGAATTCGAGCTTGCACATTCCGCTAGTGTTCACGGGATTTATTATGTTCAACCTGTTAATGAACGCAGGACCTAATTCGACCACGTTTACCCTGGCTCCTATCCTCTTTCCGACTCAATTGCGGGCGACTGCTAGCGGCTTCGCCGCTGGTGTCGCCAAAATCGGAGCGACTTTCGGCGTCTTTCTTCTGCCAATCCTAAAAGGTACGTTCGGGGTTCCAGCAGTCCTAGGAATGATGGCGGCCGTCGGTCTTCTAGGTCTGATTGTGACGTTGGTCTTTGGACGTGAAGACACGGGATAGTACTTAGCCATGTGTTGAACTGGACCCGCTGGTTTTCCAATGGAGACGCAAATTGTGCTTTTTCTTGTCGCCATCGTGGCTACGGCGATTAATTCGATAGCTGGCGGCGGCGGGTTGTTAACGTTTCCCGTACTAATGACGGTGTTACCGCCGGTAACAGCCGATGCAACCAGCGCGGTCGCTCTTCTCCCCGCTTACATGACAAGCACTTGGGCGGCCCGCAAGCATCTGCCTCCCGTGCGCCATTGGTTCTGGCTGCTTCTCGGGCCAAGCTTGCTAGGTAGCCTTATTGGAGCTTTGTTCCTCAACTGGTCAGGTAACCGTTCCTTCACGGCCTTCATACCCTGGCTTATCCTAGCAGCTACACTGCTCACATTGCGTCCGTTGCTAACTCGCACCGCTCATTCCGCGCATTCACGCGGCCCGGTCGCTCCGGGAGAAATAACCGCGGCCCGGTCCGTTTCGCTTCAGATTGGTGCGGGCGTCCTGCTTTTTTTCGTCGCAATCTATGGCGGATATTTTGGGGCCGGCATTGGCATCCTTGTAATTGCGGCCTTCGACCTGATTGGCCTGACTGACATCCATTCCATCCTTCCGCTGAAGAACGCCTTGTGTGGCAGCCTCCGGGCCGTTGCAGTGATAGTGTTCCTTATCGAAGGAAAGGTGAATTGGAAGTGCGGCTTGGTGATGGCAGGAGGCGCGTTGCTTGGCGGTTACCTGGGCGGAAGTGTGGTGCGCTGGATGAATCCGACGCTGGTTCGCATAGGTATCGTCACTCTCGGCTTTGGCATAGCGGCTTACTACTTCTTAAGAATATACGGCGCTGGGATTCATCTAGTCGGGAGCGATTGAATTAACTCGCAACCGCACCTTACCCGGGTGCGTTTAGTCCTTCGTACGTCTCTCCGACTATGCGATCGACCACGACTTTCATATCGTGCGTACGTTCGTACGCGGCGAGCTGTCGATCTGCGCCGGTGCCCTCGCGCATGATCCGTTCGATGTGCGTCATCTCGCGATGCGTGCCGAACTCGTCGACTTCACTTGCCACGAACTCCAGCAGTTCATTCAGTAAACTTCGTTCTTCCACTTCAGTTTCCTTGCCGAAGTCGATCAGTTTTCCGTCGATGCCGTAGCGCGCAGCGCGCCAGCGGTTCTCATCCAGAAGACGGCGCCGGTAAATCCGAAACGTGGTGTTTTGCCGCAGCAATTTAAAAAGCTTTGCGATGATGGCCTGGATCAGCGCCGCGATTGCGAGTGTGTCGTCCACGCGGGTTTGGGCATCGCAGACGCGGACTTCCAATGTGTCGAAGAATGGATGCAGCCGGATGTCCCACCAGATCTTTTTCGCGTTATCGATGCAACCAGTTTTGACCAGCAGTTTGCAGTAATCTTCATACTCTGAAAGCGATTCGAATGAATCGGGAATGCCGGTGCGCGGAAAACGTTCGAACACTTTGAGCCGATAACCTTTGAGCCCCGTGTCTTCGCCTACCCAAAACGGCGAGTTGACCGATAGCGCGTAAAGATGCGGCAAAAAGTAGCGCGCCTGATTCATCACGTGGATGGCCATTTCGCGATCGGGTACGCCCACGTGCACGTGCAATCCAAAAATGAGATTCGCCCGAGCGAGCAATTGCATGTCTTGAATGATCTGCTTGTAACGTTCGCCTTCGGTGATGTGCTGGTCCCGCCAGTGCGAAAACGGGTGGGTGCCAACCGACGCGATCTTGAGCCCCGCTTTGCCGGCAAGCTTGGCCAGTTTGCTGCGAAGATCGATAACATGTGTGCGCGCGTGCTCGATAGAATCGCAAATCTCAGTGCCGAGCTCGACCACGGACTGATGCATCTCCGGTTTGATCTGCTCTTTGAGCAGGACCTTGCCGCCTTCGAGGATTTCCTGAATGTGAGAACGCAGCTCGCGCGTGTCCGGATCAATGATCGCGAACTCCTCTTCTATTCCGAGAGTAAACGTGTGATCTTTCGCGCTCATGAGCGTCGGGAATGTTCCTCAAAAATAACAGCCTGTCATTCCGAGTCCCACGGGAAGCGAACCGCTTCCCCTACAGGATTTGCTATTGATTGTCGCCGCTTTACGCGAGCTCGCTGAGCGAACGTCGCGCGACTGCGGCCTGCAAAAATTTGCTCCAGCTGAGGTTGTCGCGGCCGGGAACGTGTTCGCGCGCTTTGCGGATTGCCATTTCTGAAATTGCGTCCACGACCCACTCGAAGTTGGCCTGACCGATCCACGCCGCTTCGCAATCGGGCGCAGGATTGCAAAAATCGATCGCGACCGGCACGCCGTCGCGCACGGCGAACTCCACCGTGTTCAGGTCGTAACCGAGAAATTGGTTCAATCGCAGTACGCCCTCCTCGACCCTTTGCAAAATTTCCTTTGGCGCGTGCCACTCGGTCTGATAACGCAAATGAAACGGATTCCGCGGTTCGTACGGCATGATGCGGACGTGGCGCTGGTCGATGGAATAGCAGCGGAAGTACATATCGAACTTGATCTCCTCCTGCAGCATCATCACGAGCTGTCCGGTGTCGTTGTAAGCGCGGAAGAATTCTTCGCGATTGTGCAATCGATAGACGTTCTTCCATCCGCCACCGATGAACGGTTTAAAAAACGCCGGCCAGCCGACGTAATTGAAAATGGCTTCCCAGTCGAGCGGGTAACCGAGATTGCGGAACGATTTGTCATTCGTGTCCGTCGGGAGCTCGTGTGATGGGAGCAATACCGTGCGTGGAACTGCTACGCCGACCTTGGTCGCGAGCGCGTTGTTGAAAAACTTATCGTCTGCGCTCCACCAGAATGGATTGTTGACGACCGCCGTACCGGTGAGCGCAGCGTTCTTTAGCCAGCCGCGGTAAAACGGCACGTCCTGCGAGATGCGATCGATCACCACATCGTAACCGCACCGTTCGCCCTGGATCACCTTGTCAATCCTGACGAATTCCGCGACGATGTCTTTGCCGCCGGTCTTTTGATTCACACGCGCGACAAACGCCGGCGGAAAACTATGTTCCTGTCCAAAAAGAATTCCGATTTTTTTCATAACTTTCTCTCTGTCATTTCGAGCGAAGGTCGCCGCGACGACCGAAGTTGAGAAGTCTCTGGAGATCTCAAACCTCGACGTGATACAAAGCCAACCGAGTGGGTGGACTCTCGTTAACACCGGACTTCAGTCCGGTAATCACCGCGACGCGCGGCAATAAAGCCGTCTCAGCGACTTTGTCCAGAGCGCGAAGGTTGAATCCGTCGCCCGAAACAATAAGCTAGCCCATGGTCAAGCGACTACTGCACACGCGCTATCGCGTACATGACTTGGAGAAAACCGTCTCGTTCTACAAGGACGTTCTCGGACTGGAAGAGGTTCGACGTCAGACATCCGGGCGTGGCTCGCAACTCATCTTTTTGAAAGCCCCCGGCAGCGACGAAGAAATCGAGATTTGCAAATTTGATGAGAGCGGGCCGGTAGTGGTCGGCCCCGATCTGACGCATCTCGCTTTTGAAGTGGACGACCTCGATAAATTTGCGAACCACGCAGCGGCCAAAGGTTACCCGTTATCCGACGGGCCGCATCCGAGTGGCATTGGCAAGATTGCCTTCATCGACGCGCCGGAAGGATACGAGATCGAACTGATCGAGCGTGGGCGGAAATCATAAGGAGCTTTCGAGAGATCCTTCACGTCGCTCAGGATGACAAATAGAAAAGGCGCACGGGCAAATCGTAGCCATTGCAGTCAACGACCCTTCGACGCTTGCGCGGGCAAGACTTTTATCGCTAATTCTCCGGCCATGATGTGGCGCAAGCGAATCTTCTTTCTTTGCGCGTTAGTCTCAATATTCGCGCTGAACGCGTGGAGTCAGGAGGCTGCTGACTCGCAGGCAGTACGGCCGAGCGGTGTGGCCGGGCCAGTTCGCAAGGCAAAGGCTGTCACAGCCAAAGATACGGAGGATGCGGATGTCGAGTCTACTCCCGCTCGTAAGACAAAGACGTCGAAATCGACTCATGCTGCATCGCACCGGAAACGAGCAAAGGCAAAAGAAACCGAGGAAGCAATTCCCGGTCCGACGGAGTTCACGCCTGAAGGAATACCGAAGGTCAGCGCCGCGTCCGTCATCGTGGTAGACGCGAACAGCGGCAAAATCTTATACGAAAAAAATGCCGACCAAATACGGCCGGCTGCGAGCACACAAAAATTGCTGACAGCACTCATCGTCGCGGAGAGTGGTTTTCTGGATCGGGCGGTCACAGTGCAGCCGGTCGATTCAATGTGTGACCCGGTGAAGTTGAATATCAAAGCAGGCGACACGTACCAACGGATCGATCTTTTGCGCGCGTTGCTGGTGAAAAGTCCCAATGACGTCGCGCGGTGCCTGGCTCGGGACAACGCCGGCAGCGTCGAGGCATTTGCGGAAGTGATGAACCGACGCGCCCTGCAGCTTGGCGCTGTGCATTCACATTTTGTGAATCCCAATGGCTTGCCCGTCCCCGGGCAGTACTCAAGCGCGCGTGACCTCTCGCTTATCGCGCGCGTTGCCTATGCGAACCCGACGATCCGGTCCATTACTTGTCTTCCGCAGCTTGTCTTTCGCTACGCCAATGGCCGCACACGCGAACTCGAAAACACGAACAAGCTTCTCAGGCGACTCCCGTACTGCAACGGGCTGAAGACGGGTTACACCGAAGCCGCAGGCAAATGTTTGATCGCCAGTGGCACTCGTCCCGGCAAAGATATAATCGTCGTAGTGCTCGGCGATAGCTCCGCCCGTGTCTGGCGCGACGCATCCGCGCTGCTTAACTGGGGACTCGTGATGTAAAAGCCGACGACGGGATTCGAACCCGTGACCTGCGGTTTACGAAACCGCTGCTCTACCAGCTGAGCTACGTCGGCGGGAAGCGGGCAAAACATTGCATCTACCGAGAGGGTGATGCAAGCGCGCGGGATCTTACGTGACCCAAACAAGGAGCGGCGGTCTCCAGTCCGCCGCCGGGGGAGATCGAGATCGCCCCTCCTTTGAGGTTGCAGACAGGATTGTCTGCATTACGGCAGCACGAACGTCTCGCCGATTTCGCGCAGCGCAATGCGCTCGGGAGTCTTGCTCAAGGCGGCTTCGAAACGCTCGATCGGTTCGCGTAATGGCTCGAAGCTGAGTCGAAAAGTTTGATGATGAACCGGCATGATGAACCGCGCGCCGGCGGCATTTGCCATCTCGATTGCCTGTTCGGGAGAACAATGGGAGTGAATCCACGGATTGTACGCGCCGATGGACATGATCGCGATGTCGATTGGGCCGTGTCGCCGCAGCGCTGCGAAATTTTCCGTCATTGCTGTGTCACCGGCGAAAATTATCCGGTGACCGCTTCGTTCAATCACGTACCCGTTGTAGCCGCGGTACGTGTCGCGCTGCGTGCGTGCGCCCCAATGCTTCACCGGAAATGCAGTAATCTCGATCTCGCCCGCAGCAGTGCTAAGACTTTTGCTTTGGCCCCAATCGAGCTCTGTTATGTGGGAAAACCGGGTTCCTTTCAATAAATCTCTCGTAGCGCGCGCGGTGATCACGCGGGTGGACTCATCGAAACATCGGAGCGTTCGCAGATCAAGATGATCAAAATGCGCATGCGAGAGAAGAACAAGATCGACGTTCGGTAGCTCATGAAATTCTAGCGCAGGCGCGGTCAAGCGCTTTGGACCAATGGTGAATCCTGGCAGACGAATTCCGACGCGAGGGAAAAGCACCGGATCGGTGAGAATTTTGATGCCGAAAAAATTGATGAGCACTGTCGCATGACCAAGCCATGCGAGCGTGATCTGCGCATCGCTCCACGTTGCAGGCTGAGGTTTGGCAAACGCTGGAGAAATTGGCCGCCGGCTTTCGATTGTCCATTCACGAAAAAGGTGACCGAGCCAGCGCCGCACACGCGAGCTGCGCAGAGTTGGTTGTCTGGATGTCTGCATGCAAACGGATCAGGCCGCACTCCCCCAGAAATTCCCCAGCGAGAACGCCTATTAGCGACCACCAAACATTTCTCTGACAGCTCTCCAGAGAGTTTGAACCGGTTTGGGCGGGCCGGCGCGTGCAACGAGCACGGGAACATTCGCGCGGTTCAAGATGGTGCGCGTTAAATCTCCCATGATGTAATGGCGAAGGAGTCCGCGCGCCTGGGATGTGCCGGTCACGATCAAATCGTAATCGCCCTCACGCGCTTCTTCGAAAACTTGATCGATCACAATCCCGTGCCGAAGACGCACCTCGGCGGAAACACCAAGCCGTTCGAGTTCTCTTTTTTGCCTGCGCAGATTTGTCCCGAGCTCCGATTTTGATTCGAGCAGCTGATCGACATTCTCTTCCAGGCGGACAAGGTCGGCGTACATCGCGGGCGGCTCGGCCATGACGTGCAGCAATGTGACTGAAGCGTTTACCGCGGCGGCCAACGTGCCGGTGAATTGGACCGCTTGCTCGATGAATTCTTTTCCGCCGGTGCAAACCAGAAAACGCTTCAGTTTCTTGCATTCGCCGATAGCCACCAGCACCGGGGGCTGAATCGATTTGATCACTTCATAGGTCTTCTCCGAGCGCCAGTGATGCCCGGTCGCTCCAGTCCATCGAGCACCGATGACGACCAAATCGTACCTATTCTTTGAGGTTTGATCGACGATCTGCCGCACCGGCTCGCCAGATTGGACGATAATATCCAGCGATATGCCGCAGCCATCGAGCAATCCCGCCTGCTTCTGGAGCGCTTCGCGCAGAGACTGCTCGTCGCTCGATGTTTCAGCAATTCCAAGCAGCGCAATTTGCGCCTTTAACGGTTCAGCCAATAAACCGCCGAGCTGGATCGCGGCCTCTGCCGGCGGCATTCCGTCGCTGCAAATCAAAATTTTCATTGCTAGAGTTTGTGACCGGTCATGAGCGTGTAAATCACGATGGCCGCACCGATCAATGGCAAGGGCACAAAGGCAAGACGGATTTTGGGACCGGTAAAATATTGTGTAGCGACTGCGCCGATTTGCGCGCCGATGGCAGCACCGGTGTGCATGACCAGTGCTATGAGAATATCCACGTTGCCTTTGATCGCATGGGTGATCGTTCCATAACTGGCTGAAATCACGATCTCGAAAAGGTCCGTTCCCACTGCGAGGTGGGTCGGTACTCCCAGAACATAAACCATTGACGGCATCCGAATGTAACCGGCGCCGCCCCCAAGAAAACCGCTGAAGACGCCTCCAACAAAGGCGACCAGAAGGATCGTCCAGAGTGAAATTCGTATGCCTGAAGTGGGCAGCGTGATCATCGGCCAAATTTTCAGCCGTTGAATACTTCGAGTGACAGGACCGAATGCGGAGTGGTCTTTTTTGGACTTTGCACCTTTGATCAGCCCGCGCTGTGATCGCCCTTTGGCCGATCGCAGCGTTTTTCGGCTCTCCCAGAGCATGAATGCCGCGATGCCTGAATAGACGACGATCGCGACATAGCTGACCACTGTGTTCACGTTACCGGCGCGCTTAAGCGCCTGAATCAACTGTGCGCCGCATTCGGCGCCCGCGATTGTTCCAAACGCCATGATCAATCCCAGTTTGAGATCAACATTGCCCAGCGCGCGGTGCTGTTTCGCCGCTACGATCGACTTGCCGACGATGTGCGCCAGGTCCGTTCCAACGGCAAAATTCCAGTCGACGCCCATCGCGCGCAGCGCCGGGCCGGCGATGAAACTCCCGCCCACGCCAAAAAACCCGCCCAGAATTCCAATGATAAATCCCACAACCGCGAGATAGATCGGGTTGATGTGCGCGTGAGAAATTGGAAAAAACATGGATTATTTCAGGCGGCCGCGCAGAAGCCGAAATAAGAGCGTCGTCACGCTATCCAGAAGAACGGCTTGCCCTACGATGAGCGAAAGGGCTACCCCGGCATAGATGTAGCGATGCTGACTTTCGAGCCCGTAAAGCCAGTTCCCCAGGAGATTTAGAACCAGAAAGAAATAGCAAATGACCAGAACCGAATAAACCGCCAGTTCAATGGCAAAGGCTCGCAGACTTTTGGCAGCTTGTTTTTTCATCCAGGCAGAGATAAGTGGAGGGTTGAACCGTTAAGTCGCGGAATCAGCAGGTTGGTTACAGTAAAGAATCGAGCGATGATGGGCTTTCGGGTTGGACGTTTCAACGATTTAGCGGGGCTTGCCAAGGTTGCGCGCAGGCTGATCAGCGGCCAAATTGATTGCGTAAGGAGCGTTTCTTCCTAACGTTTCCCCTTCACTTTTTAGGGAAAACCCATGGCCGATGCCGCAAACAAATACGCCGAAAACGTACCGGGCAAATTTTACGTCGATGATCAATGCATCGACTGCGATTTGTGCCGGGAAACCGCGCCTGCCAATTTCAAACGGAACGATGACGGCGGTCATTCCTACGTCTATAAACAGCCGGAGACCCCGGAAGAAGAGGGACTCTGCAAGGAAGCCATGGAAGGCTGCCCGGTCGAAGCGATCGGCAACGACGGGAACGGCGCATAATCCTGTAGCGGCCCCGAACGCTTTCGGGGCCGAATCCAATGGGCAAACAGAACAGTCGGCGCTCGCAGAGCGCCGCTACAGTTCCCGTTGCGTTAACCATCGCAGGCTCGGACAGCAGCGCCGGCGCTGGCATTCAGGCGGACCTGAAAACCTTTTCAGCTCTTGGTGTGTATGGACTGACTGCCGTGACGTGCGTCGTCGCTGAAATTCCGGGTAAAGTTTCGCGCATTGAGCAGGTCAGCGCGCGAATGGTTCGCGACCAGATCGAAGTGCTCGTAAAAAATTTCCAGATCGGCGCGATCAAGACTGGTCTCCTTTGCTCTGGGCCGATCATTTCTGCTGTTGCCGAGGCAATGCGGCGTTTGGATGAAACATTTGACCGGCGCATTCCGATTGTGGTCGATCCTGTCATTGTCGCGACAAGCGGCGATCCTCTTCTCGACCCCGCAGCGATTCAAGTCTACGAGAAGGAATTGTTCCCACTTGCGACCTTGATCACTCCGAACCTCCATGAAGCCGAGAGATTGCTCGGGACGGAAATCAAGGACCGGCAATCCATGCGTCGGGCGAGCAAAGAGCTGGAGAGACGATTCCGAACTGCGATTCTCCTCAAAGGCGGTCATCTCGCGGGCGGACACGCCGTCGATCTACTTTTTTGGGGGGGAAACATAGAAGAGTTTTCAGCGCCATTTGTCCGCGGGGTGGCAACTCACGGCACGGGCTGTACGTACTCAGCGGCAATTACGGCTGGCCTCGCCTGCGGCCTGGCGCTCGAAGAGGCGATCAGGCGAGCCAAAAAATTTGTGACCGAGTCAATCTCGCGACATTTTCAATGGAGGTCGAAAACGAGGAAACAACTCGACGCTCTCAGACATTCCATTTGAATCGGTGGGATGCGCTCACGCGCAGCGCCAGAACGTTGCACGGACTATTTGGCGATCCGTCTCTCCCAGATGAATGTCACGCGTTTTCTTCTTCGCGCTTTTTCTCCCAGCGCTTCAACTGCAACGCTTCGAGCGCAGCCGCGGTTTCCGCCTGTTTCTTGCTGCGGCCGGTACCCTTGCCAAGAATAGTTCCCTCCCAAACGACTTGTGAGACGAATGTCTTTTCATGTTCGGGGCCGCTCTGGGAAATCAATTCATAAATTGGACTGTGTGGCGAAATGCTTTGTAACAGCTCCTGAAGATCGCCCTTAGGATTGACGTCCACCGGCTTTTCCGCCAGTTCTTCGAGATCGGCGCTCGTCTGTGTCAAAATGAACTCTCTGGCGACGTTGAGCCCGCCATCCAGGTACAATGCGCCGATGAGCGCTTCGAACGCATCGGCCAATGTCGATGTTCGTTCCCGGCCGCCGCTGGCTTCTTCGCCGCGTCCCATCAAGATATAGCGCCCAAGATCGAGCGTAGCGGCACGCATCTTCAATGCTTCGCGCGAAACCAGGCGCGAACGCAATTTGGTTAATTGTCCTTCTGCTTCGATGTGAAAATTGCGAAACAGATATTCGGTAATGACGAGCTGAAGAACAGCGTCTCCCAAAAATTCCAGCCGCTGGTAATCAAAATGATGCCGTTGCGCCTCATGACTCAGGCTCGGATGCGTCAGCGCTTCCGCGAGCAATAGTGAATTACGAAATTTGTAACCGATTCGTTCTTCGAGCGGCGTCACACCGCTGTCATTCTGAGCCAAATTGAGGATTCTCGTCAACTCAGTACAACCGCTCGTCCATTGTGAAAAAGCTTGAGCTGTTGGACAAGATTCGTGAGACGAAGCCGTAGAACAGGCACTGCGCTATCGCTTTTGATACACCTCCAGGGAGGTGATCACATCCAGTGCTCGTTGTAGAACTGGATCGTGCGGCGGCTGCTTTTCCGCGGCCCGGCCACGCCGCTGCTGCGCTGCTTCTGCCGCTTCTACTTCGGGGTTCATTCCGGCCAACAGCGCCGCTTCATTCATATGCGGCCGCCCCGCTTCATAAACAAACTGCGCCATTCCTTTCTCGCCGCTCAATTGAAAAATCTGTCGCTTGTCCACGGTTGACATCTCGACAGGCAAATCTGGCTTCACTCCCTCTGGAAATAGTGAGCGGCCGTCGGGCGCAATCATTTCAGCGACGGCAACACGCAAAATTTTGCCGTTCGGTAATGGGAAATCAGAGTAGTCGGCCGCGCGACCGGCTGTTGGTTGACCGATAACCAGAGCCTTGTTGTGAAAACGAAGTGCAACCGCGATCGCTTCGGCTGTGCCGGCCGTGTCGCCATCGGCGAGCACCATGATCAGACCGCGAAACGCCGGGTCACGATCTGAATTGAAAATACGATCCTGGCGCCCGGCGGGTTTGCGCAAAGTAAATATAGCCTTGCCTCTGGGACAAAACCGCTTTGCAAATTCCGCGGCCTGCGCCAAATCACCCGTCGCCTCGCTGGCGCGAAGATCAAGGATCAGCGCGTTGACCTTTTTCACCGCGAAACCGCTGAGACTCTTGTCCAAAGCCTGAAGATTGCCACTGTTCAACGACCCGACACGGACGTACGCGACGTGCCCTGCGATAAGCTCGCTGTAAAAGGCGTTTGGCGCGGCGACCGGCGTGTTCTCCTTGGCGGCTAGAAGCATCGCACCACGCGGCAGGCGCACGAGCAGCCCCTCAACCATTGCCCGATTCAATTCGGTATCAGTAATTGCATCCAGATCTGCGAAATTATTCTTCAGCAGTGTGATGGCGGCTTGAAGATCGGCCGGGCCCAACGAATTGACCAACTCTTCTGTAGTGGGTGTAGCCGATGGCGAACCCGCCGGAACTCCAGGCAACTTCGCCGCGGCTTGTGGTGGCGTGCCCGATGAACCTTGCGCAGGTGATCTTGGTGGCGCCGATTGCGCGGCGAGATTCGCACCAGCGAGGCAGATAGCAAACGTGGCCTGCAAGAATCGGAAGATCACGATAATTCCCGGATGTTAGCCGCAGCAGCCCCCAGAGCAATGTCGCGTCGATAGTGACAATTCTCGAAATGAATTCGCGCGGCGGCATCGTATGCACGTCCCCGGGCGTGTTCGATAGTTGACCCGAGCGCGGTGATTGCGAGGACACGCCCGCCAGCCGTCTCGATTTGGCCATTCACGCGCCTGGTTCCCGCGTGAAAAATGTGGATGTCTTCGAGCTTTGCTGCGTCTTCAAGACCCGAGATCGGTTTTCCAGTTTCGTATTTACCAGGATACCCGGCAGACGCCAACACGACTGTGACGGCAGCGCGCGAATCCCATTCAATCGCGCACCTATCGATTGTTCCATCAATCGTTGCTTCCAACAGCGGCAGAAGATCCGATTTCATGCGCGGCAAGAGCGCCTGCGTCTCCGGATCGCCGAAACGGCAATTAAACTCCAGCACACGGAGGCCTCCGCTGGTAATTATCAACCCTGGATAAAGAAGTCCGCGAAAATTGATTCCCCCTTGCAGCAGGCCGCGCAGTAGTGGTCGCATAATTTGCTTCTCGAACTGAGCTTGTAATTTGCTGTTCCAATTATCGGCCGGACTGAAGGCGCCCATGCCGCCCGTGTTCGGCCCGTTGTCGCCGTCCAGCGCGCGCTTGTGATCGCGCGCCGATTCCAGCAAAAGATAATTTCTTCCGTCCACCAGCGCGTGCAGCGAGCATTCCGTGCCGCTCAAAAATTCCTCGATCACGATGCGCAGGCCTGCGTCGGCGAAACGTCCTTGGTTCATCATCTCATCGATGGTCGATCGCGCTGTAGTAGGGTCGCTAGCAATGGTTACGCCTTTCCCGAGCGCGAGACCGTCCGCTTTGATCACGACAGGAAATTTCGCTCGCTCGCAGTAACGAACCGCTTCATTGCTATCCGAAAATGTATTCGCTTCCGCTGTGGGAATTTTCTGCGCGCGCATCAATTCTTTTGCGAAAATTTTCGACGCCTCGATGCGGGCTGCCGATTTGGTCGGACCAAACGCGCGCAATTTTTCGGCGGCAAACAAATCTACAATCCCTGCGGCAAGCGGATCGTCGGGACCTACTACAGTCAAATCGATACGATTTTCCTTCGCGAACCGAACCAGGGCCCTCAGATCATTCGCAGGAATCGTGACATTCTCGCCAATCTCGGCAGTGCCTGCGTTTCCCGGTGCACAGAAAATCCGCTCGGCATGCGGAGATTGCCGCAGTTTCCACGCAAGCGCGTGTTCGCGTCCGCCGCTGCCAATGACCAGAATTTTCATCGCCGAAAGTAGCGCAACCGTCTCGGTTGCGCTGGGATTTCGCAAGCCAGAGGCTCGCGCTACTTTTCTGTCCGCGATTCAGCGGGCAAAATCGGCAACTCCAACTTCTCTGTGTGCCGGATAACTGTGAGCGTGGCGCTAACGCCAATTTGTTCTCCGACGAGCACTTTGTGCAAGTCGTGCACACTTGCGACAGGCTGACTGTTGAACACCACAATCAGATCGCCTTCGCGCAATCCAGCGCGTTCGGCCGGGCTGTTTTTCTCGATTGAGACCACAAGCACGCCTGTTTCGAGCGGCAAATCATAAAATCGAATCACGCGCCGATGCAGCGGCACATTTTGCCCGGCGACACCGATGTAGCTGCGCCGGATCCTCCCGTCGCGGATCAGCCAGCCGGCGACCAGCCTGGCTGTGTTGCTCGCAATGGCAAAGCAAATTCCTTGTGCCGGGCGAATCATTGCCGTGTTCACGCCAATGACTTCTCCCGCGGAGTTGACGAGCGGTCCGCCGGAGTTGCCCGGATTCAACGCTGCGTCGGTCTGAATGATGTTGTCGATCAAGCGGCCTGATTGCGAATACATCGAGCGGCCGAGCGCGCTGATCACGCCCGCGGTGACGCTCGCCTGGAAACCGAACGGATTCCCAATCGCGATTGCGAGTTGCCCCACTCGCAAGCTTTCAGAATCCGCCAGGCGCACGTGAACCAGTTGTGGCGCGTCGATCCGAATCACTGCCAGATCGGTTTCCGGATCGTCGCCGATGAGCTGTGCGGGGTAATCGCCTCCGCCCGAAAGATTGACCACGATGCGAGTTGCGCCGTGAACGACGTGGCTGTTGGTCAAGATGAAACCGTCCGGAGTAATCACGAAGCCCGAGCCATTTCCCGCGATTTCGCGCGGCTGGTTCTTACTTTGTTGTTGGACCGCGATGTTAACCACCGCAGGCGCGACGCGCTCGACCGCGCTTACAACCGCGCGCGAGTATTCGTCTAGGAAGGCCGCATCGGCGACCTCTGTTGCCGTCTCATTATGCGGGGCGTGCTCTGAGTGCGCTTCGCCGAACAAAAACTCCGTTCCCATAGCCCGTTCAAAATTGGTTGTCATATCATGAAAAATTTCGGGCCACCGGCTCTCTTCGTCAACTACAGGTCGACCGGCTGTATACACTCGAATTGGAATGTTGCACTCCGCTGGTGCCGCGACCTTAACGATTCGTTTTGTCGGGCAATCCAGCGATGAATTCGGCAATCGATTGGAAGACTCGTTGATCGACATCTTCCTGCGTTTGGTTGCTCCCCTGTAGCTGGCGTTTAGAAACGCGCAACGAATGGTCTCCGGTCTCAACGACATGCAAAAAATTTGGCGCTTTCATTTCGGCTCGAACGCGCTCCAAAAGATCCAATGGACAGAGCGAGTCGCGCGAGCCTTGGACAAAAAGGATGGGCGTCGTCAAAGCGCGCAAAACCTGGTCGCGAAGTTTTGCTCGGTCACCCATCGCACACAGCGGGTACCCGAGACAAATTAATCCAGCCAGCTTTTCTTCGAGTGACACATGACATCCGATGCGACCACCCATGCTCTTGCCGACGAGAATTGTTCGTTCAGGGCGATATCGCTCTCGCGCCCGATTCAATGCTTCTCGATGGGCAGCAATCAGTTGTGGCAAGGGATCAGGCCTTTTCCGGCCTTCGCGCATGTAGCCGTAATCGAAAGTCCCGACCTCGCCTATCTCGGACAAAATCTTCTTCCAACTTTGCATCCAGGGATGCGACGAAGGCGCTCCTGCGCCTGGAGCGAACAAGAGCAATGGTCTCATTCCTTAGAATCCAGTTGTAAACTACGAACGCTTAGGCGTTACCCAGCGGCTCTGAAAGTTTTTAAAAAGCGGGACTAGAATTTGGCTCGGCTAGGAAAACAATTGAGGTAGCACGTTGGCAACAAAGTCCACCAAACCGTGGCCGATCATGTTGGCTACCAAATCACGACGCCACAAATAGAATCCCGTTAAGATTATACCCGCTGCAAGCGCGATCAGAATATTTGCCGCGCCTCCTGACCAATGGCCAAGCGAAAAAATAACCAGTGGAATCGTTACCGACCAAAACGGTCCGAGACCAATCATCCGCAACCGCTCGATGGCATAACCGCGGTAAAATAATTCTTCCACTACTCCGGCGCGGATAACGATGAGTGTAATTAACCACAGCGGTCGTTTCTCGAACGCTGCAGATCCCGGCCCGTTGCCGTACCCGGTGAGATAAGCCAGACCCCCGACTACTGCGGCGGACACGGCCGCGATCAGGAATCCCCAGGCGATTGATTTCCACGAGCGACATGTGCCAAGGCCAATCGACTTAAACGACAAACCTTCGCCACGCCGGATAATGACAAGAAGAGCCGCTGCGCTTGCCCAGATCAGCGTTTCTTTCAGAATTGCCGACATCAACGTGATTTCGGGTACAAAGAAGACGAACGCATAGCGAATCACGACGATGGCGAATAGTGAGAGGAAGAGGCCCAGCTATGTCGCGCGCGAGATTTTTGGAGTCGAAGACTGGTCGGTCATCAGAGACAACGGTGCTCCGATATTATTTGTTGCCATGGATTTCCATCAAGATGCCCGAAGGCGCGGTTTGGATTCAAAAGAAATCAGAGGCGCGTCTCTGCGACTCCGGAATCGCCGGCTGCCAATCGCTTGTCGCCTTATTGCACGGTCACCAGCGTGCCGACAGGAATCTCAGAGAAAAATTTGCGGGCGGCATCCTCGGGCAACCTGATGCAGCCGTGTGATGCCGGATAATTCGGCACGTAGCCGGCGTGCATTCCAAAATCGAGACAGCTCAGTCGCATGAAATACGGCATGTCCACGTGGTAGATGGTGGAACGATGATATCGTTCCTTGTTGGTGATCACAAATTCGCCTCTCTTCGTCGAATAACCTGGTCGGCCAGTTGAACACTGCGTGCGATACACCGGCACGCCGTCTTTAACGAGCGCGACCCGTTGCAAAGCGAGTGAAATTTCGAGCCGCAAACGATCAGGGGATGGTCCGCCGCCGAGAAGAAGCTGTGCGGCGCGCCAGTGACCTGTCTCTGCGGCAACATCCAACGCAGACATCTTGTACCGGCTCGTCCACCGGTTCCGGTTGGCTCCTGCTTCGAGCAGGGCGCGCAGATAGTCATCCTGCCCAAGCCCGGCAGCCAGCATTAACAGGTTGAGGTTCCTGTCTTCTTCTACGTAGCTGCGCATCGATTTCGAAGAGAGCATCGCCAGAAAATCCTTATCACACTGCGGCGGCAGAACGGTGTTGGGATCCGCTCCGCAGGCCAGAAGAGTGGTAAAAAGGGAGGAGTTGTTTCCCGCGATGGCATACGCAAGAAACGAAACGCTTTTGCCTTCGGGCGTAGGAGGCGCTGAATGTTTGCTCAGGAGCGCGCGGATTTGGCTTTTGTTTTGGGCAACCAAGGCCGCGTTCAGCGCGTGCCGCCCGCTCGTTGTCCACTTCGATGTTTGCGGCAAGCGCTCGATTACCGTGTTGATGATCTCTGGATTGCCGCCATCGAGGGCCAATCCCAAAAGATCCCGGCCATCGGCGCAGGGAACTTCGGGATGAATATTGTCTGAGCGAGCCATGATAAGTTTGAACATGTCCAGATTGCCGTGCATCGCTGCTGCCATTAACGGCGTAAAATCGTTTTTATCGGCAATATCAACCCGTGCGCCTGCGGCCAGAAGCCGTTGCGCCGTTTTCCAATCTTGTTGAGACATCGTGATCAAGAGCGGTGTGCGGCCCTGGGCATCGCGTCCGTTGGGGTCGACGTGTTCGATCAAGTATAAATCGATGAGCGAATCGCGTTGAATGGTGACTGCCCGAACCAATTCCTCGGGCGAAATCGAGATGCGTGCAGGCGGTTCGGGACCAACTGCTATCGCCCAAAACAAGATCAAAAGTACGACAGCTGCCGCAAAGATCAGTCGCTTCTTGAGCCGAGGCATAAACAGGGTTGGGCCAAAAAGTATACGCGGTTCGTCAAGTAATGCAGCAGGAGTGCGACTGAACCGCGCACGCGCCTTTGAGAAGGCAGGGATTGGACGCGTCCAGTTGAGCGTTGCACGTTCGGTGCTGTTCAAATTCCAACCCATGCGCCTGTCCATTTTGTCCGTTTGCGTTGCATCCAGTATATCGTTTGCAGCGCAATCTGAGGCCGTCCCCAAGCTCCACAGTTGCTGCCCCCGGGACGGAAGTAGGCGAGGACGTGATTTACCGCCCGGCGTAAATTTCGCTCTGCAGCAATTTGCGCTTTATTCTCACGATCACCTCCCTCGCCCATTCCTCGGATGCCTCGGGATTATAATGAACGCCGTCTCGCCCGGTTTTTCCCGGCACGTAATGAGTGCGTGAAGGAATCGCCTCAAAGCCGTCCCTGCGTGCTGCTGCGCTGATAAGATTCTTTACTGTCGATTGCACGCGTTTGGAAAAATGCGACGAATCCGGCGGCATGATCCAAAGGATTCGGACTGCCCGCCGCCCGCGCGCGGCCGCGAGGAATCTGTCCAGGATGTCGCTTAGCTCCGCTTCTTTTTGCGGTGTATCGCTGGTGGTCAACCGATCCATCCAGTTTGTTCCCAATTGCACGATGACTGTGTCAGGCCGATAGGTCGCTACGAGACTCTCGATTTTCGGCGTCGCGAGATAGAGGCGCTGATCCAACACCACAGAGCGAGCCGGAGTTTGTTCGCGATAGCCGCACTTTGTGAAAAACGTCGGCTCGGAACGCAGCCAGTTTTCCGGTGACGATCCGCACGACGCGAACACGGCGACATTTCTCGTGCCGCACGTTGAGACGAGAAAATCCCGTATGACGTCGCCAAATTTTGCCACGCTTAGCGAATCGCCAATCATCAAGACCTTGTTCATCATCGGCACGGCTGGAGCGGCGCGCTTTTTCTCACTGGGGGCTGCAACGACGAATACCACGAGCACGAGAGCAAGCACAAGCGCCAGCGGCTTGAGCAATGCGCGCGCCAGTGCCGACCAATCAATTCGAGCGGCTCGTGCCGGGATATTTGTTTTCATCTTCTACTTGGATGTAAGGCTCCAAATTGATTAGACCGGAATCGTCTTTGCGTTTGACCGTGTTCCACGGCGTACCTTCCAGCTGGTGCAATTTTAATCTGTATGGCTTGCCAATCTTGTACTTGCGCAGCGATTGTTTTCGTAACCCGATGTAGGCCGGATGCATCACCAGCACCTGGCTCTCGTTGTATCGACCGCTGAGAACTCTTCGCACGTCGTACACATAACCGACCAAAGATTCCTGGTACGGCAGAGATTCTTCTACGCTCATTGGCTTTGATTTAAACACTAATCGCGCGCTCAGGTTCACCACCCTCTCGTCAGAGGCATCGGCCGACGCCACAGGGCCGGGTGGATTTGCCTCAGCAATCTGCGGAAAAGCTTCGCTCAGCGGCTTCAACGATGCGAGCGGTTTTGCGGCCAAGTCGCCGCTGAGGATCCCGAACACATTGTCGGCCCACCGGTCCATATCTTCTCCGACGAAATGCTCGTGGTCCGGCTCCATATGCCGGTACGGGTAGGAAATGAGCGCCCGGCTGTCGATGACCATTGCCGCTGCGCCAAATTGCGCGCGCACTTGATCGACCACGAAATCCTGCACGGCTTTTGAAACCCGACCTGAAGTCGGCGATGCGATCCAGTAAATTTTCTTTAACAGCGACGGCGGACTGATCGCTTTCACCACAAACGGAAAAATGTACTCTCGCAACGCCGCCGCATCGCGGTCTGGCCGTACGGTTTTGTGATCGGGAAACAAATCGAACAGGTTCCCGCCGGTCTGCATCACCAGCACATCTGGGCCGATGTTCGCGATCAGCTCCTCGAGCTTCGGCACCGGATGGGCTGTTGGCACCGATCCGCGCCGCATTCCGTAAACGTCTTTCAGTTCCCTGAACTGGGGCGAATACGGTCCTGATTCGATACTCCAGAATCCGCAGCGCGTTTTCACATTCGCGTATGGTCGCTCCTTGAGCCAGCTCAACGGTTGCGTCCCGCACGCCATGAAAGTGTAAACCGCTTTGACTCCCGGAAGTCGGCGAAAATGTTCGTCCAGCCGTTTGCCAAACCCGCACAACCCCAGCGAGTCGCCGAGAATTAAAACTATCGCACCGTCGTGTTGTGAGACGTCTCCCTCAGACGCCAGGGCCGGCGTTTCACAGAAACGCCCTCCCAACACGAGCAGTGCGCAATAAAGAGCAACGGTGCCAGACTTCATTCGGCTTGATCTTACTTCGAAACTGGCACTTTTGACCAGAGATCTGCTTCGCTAAATTCGCGGGCAGAAAAACACCAGACAACGACCCTTTTTTTGCTGAGATAATTCGGATCCTTCAAGGTGCGCCGATACAGACTCACGCGTACGGCCGTCGCGCCGGAACCGCGCGTGCCGATCAAATCGGGCGCAAAGCCCAGCTCGTTCGTCAATTGATCTAGTAGGCCGGCGCGCTCCGCATAAAAATCATGAAACACCAGCGTGTAACTGTCGCCGAGCAAGAGCAGTGGACTATTCGAATCCGATTGGATCTTTCCGCTGCCGGATTTTTCGCTTACGTTTCGAACCTGAATTTTTTTCGAGCCAGGCTTTGCAGAATTGGACGGCAGCAACTGCGCCAAATCCCCGGTGATCTCGATCTGTTGCCATTCGGTTGAGTAGGAATCTTGCGTCGCCTGCACTTTCAATTTCTCGCGAACTTTCTCTGCAATCCTTTCCGCCGCGAGAACGCAGCCGTAACCGGACCAGTGTGTGTCGGTTTTGCAAAAAACGTCGCCCCGTTCACTGTCGCGATGTTGAAGAAAAATCGGCGAAAGGTCGAGAACGTCTACGCCACGACTGCGCAGCTCGTCGTAAAATCGATGCAAAAATGGAGCGACATCTTCCCCGGTGTTAAATTGCGGCACGATCTTTTCGGGGTAAATCGCGGCCTTCGGCGGAACTGGCACGAGCAATAATTCGATCCCGCGCTTTTTCAGTTGTTCGTGAAAATCGATAATGGCCGGCAGCGGATCTGCGTCTTCCGGTTTCGTGGCGCGACTCACTCTTACTGCGTTTTTGCCCCAAAATTCGCCGACCGAAAGAAATCGCAGCTCGCTCGGAAGAAATAACCAGCCGTCGATTCCCGCAACCGTATGCGTGTGAGATTTCTCCAGCGCTTGAAATTTTTGCGCAAGATCAGCCGAGAATTCCTGCTGCGCCGGCGACAGGTCGACGGCCCACGAAATTTTTTGCATCGACAAAAGGAGCGCGACCGCGCAGAAACGTCTCATTGCATGCAGGATAGCATGCGAGGTGCAAGCTAAACTAGTCCGATTCACCCGTGGTCTTTAGTTCGCACATCTTCATTTACTATTTTCTCCCTGCTGCGTTGCTCGGGTATTACGCGCTCTGGGGCGCGCCGCAACACTGGCGAAATTTTTGGCTGATCATTACCGGCTACATCTTCTACGGATGGGCCGAGCCGCGTTTCACGGTGCTGATGTTTGGCACGACGTTTATCGATTGGCTCGTTAGCCTCGCCATCGCGCATAACACCTGGCAAGTCTGGCGCGTCTGGCATCGACCGGTGCGCAAACTTGTCAGCGGCGAACCGCGCACGCCCCTCCAGCACCGCGCCATCACTGTCTCAGTCGTGTGCAATCTGATGGCGCTCGGTTTTTTCAAATATTTCAACTTTGGCGTCGAAACCTACAACGAAATCGTCCGCACAGTCGGCCTCGGCCATTTTCAATGGGAAACGTTCTTCCGCGTGGTGCTGCCGCTCGGCATCAGTTTCTACACGTTCCAGGCACTTAGCTACACCATCGACGTCTACCGCGGCGAGGCCGAAGCAATGGCCAACTTCATCGATTTTTCCTGTTTCGTGTCGATGTTCCCGCATCTGGTTGCCGGGCCGATCCTCAAGTTTTCGTTTCTTGCCGATCAACTGAAGCATCGCCGGCTCACGATGGACAAATTCGCACGTGGCGTTTCGTTTTTCTCGTTAGGCCTCGCCAAAAAAATCTTGCTGGCGAATCCGTGCGGAAAAATTGCCGACATCGCATTCGATGCGGGCTCAATCAAAACACTCGAAGCCTGGTTCGGCTCCGTCGCCTACGCCTTTCAAATTTATTTCGACTTCAGCGGTTACTCCGACATGGCGATCGGGCTCGGCCTCATGCTCGGATTCGTGTTCGCGAAAAATTTCGATTCGCCATATCGCTCCGAATCCATCACCGATTTCTGGCGGCGCTGGCACATCTCGCTTTCCACGTGGCTGCGCGAATATCTCTACATTCCGCTGGGCGGAAACCAGTGCGGCCGCGCGCGCACTTACGCGAACCTCATCCTGACGATGTTGTTAGGCGGCTTGTGGCACGGTGCATCCTGGAACTATGTCATCTGGGGCGGGATTCACGGCAGCATGTTGGCGTTTGAGCGCAGCCAGGGCCGGGAGAGTTTCTATCACAATCTCCCTCGGCCGCTGCGTGTCGCCCTAACGTTCCTAATCGTGATAGTAGCCTGGGTTTTCTTTCGCGCGCCCGATCTCAAAGGGGCGGTGCTGTATCTCGGCAGCATGTTCGGCCTGCGGCACGCTCAACCCGGGGCCGATCTGTTGGGCGGAATCTTTTACAAACCTTACTATCTCATTTCGCTCGCAGTCGCCGCGATCGTGATTTGGATGGGCAAGCAAACGTGGGATTGGACGCAGCAAATGACGTGGCCAAAGACCGCGGTGTGCTGCGGGCTCGGCTGGCTCGCGCTCGCGGTCATGGCTACGCAGGAATACAACCCGTTTATTTATTTCATTTTTTAAGCTGTGAAGATCGACAACGAACTACCAGTCGGAGGCGAGCCGCCGCTCCCACCTGATCATTCGCTGCCGAGCTATCGCGAGCCGACACCGGAAACGCATCGCAAATTTTCGCGTGAAACGGAGGCCGAGCTGGCGCTCAAGAACACAATCTTCGCGCCCGGAATTCCCGTATTGTTAATTGCATTCTTCCTCGTCACTATTGCGGCCGTTTCACTTGTTCAATTCGCAAGCGAAATACGCGCAACGCATTCGATTTGGCACATTCCAACGTTCGCCACTTTCAACGAGCCATTTTCGCGTTTCCGGGAACCGCAGCCGCATCACTTTCTCGATCTTTGGCGGCGGCTTCCGCGCGCAGACGAACTCAAGTCGGCACAAAAAACTTTGGAGCTCGATTCGGTGGTTGCGCAATGGCTCCTGCCGCGGGCCCAATCGATTCTCACCGAAGAATTGAGCGCCGGAAACGAGCAGGTTTATCTCGGACGCCATGATTGGCTCTTTTATCGCGCCGATGTCGATTACGTCATCGGCCAGCCTTTTCTCGATCCGTTTTGGATGCGAAGACGAACATTCGGCGCGGGCGTGCAACCGAACGCAGCGACGGCGATTGTTCAATTTCGCGATCAGCTTGCACGCCGCGGCATCGACTTGCTCGTAATGCCCGTTCCGGTGAAACCGAGCATCGACGGGGAAATGCTCGCACTGGATGACGACTCAAAGCGCGTCATCGAAAACGCGTCGTTTCAGCAATTCAAAAATCAGCTCAAGAAACAAAACGTTCGCACGTTTGATCCCGCGTCTTCATTGATCCAGCGGAAGACCGAAATGGGCGGCGCGCCGCTTTATCTCAAAGCCGACACGCATTGGCGGCCAGACACGATGGAATTTGTCGCGCAACAACTCGCGTCGAATTTGAAATTATCGAGTTCGTCCCGGCCCGCATCGTTTGAAGTTGATGAAAAGAGCATCACTGCGCTCGGCGACATAGCGCGCATGTTGAAATTGCCGGCAATGCTAGCGTCGCGCTACGAGCAAAACGTCCGCATTCACGAAATCACGGTCGGCAGATCCATTTGGCGGCCCAACAAAGATGCCGATCTGCTTTTTCTCGGCGACAGTTTCGCGAACATCTTTTCGCTCGAAGCGCTCGGCTGGGGCGAGTCGGCCGGTCTCATCGAACATCTCAGTGCCGCACTCGGCGGGCGGCCGATCGATTGTATTGTGCGCAACAGCGACGGTGCTTTTGCCACACGCGAAATCCTCAACCGCGAACTCGCGCGCGGCCGCGATCGGCTCGCTGGGAAAAAACTGGTGATCTGGGAATTCGCAGCTCGCGAATTGGCATTTGGAAATTGGAAATTGCTCGATCTAAAACTCGGCCATCCGTCGCTCTCGCACTTCTTCGTTCCCCCGCCCGGGCAAAAAGTTTTCGTAACCGGAACAGTCGAATCGATTTCGCCCGTGCCGCTTCCCGGCAGCGTGCCATACGCCGATCACATCATGGCCATGCACTTGGTCGATCTTAACGGCGAACCTTTGCAATGCCTTGTTTACCTGTGGAGCATGCGCGACAACAAATGGACTCCTGCCGCACGGCTTCGGCCCGGGGACAAAGTCTCCATGCAACTTCAAACGTGGTCTGACGTTTCGGCGCAGTTGGAAAAGATCAATCGCAGCGAAGTGGACGATCCTGCGACTCAACTCGAAGAGCCGTGCTGGGGCGAATTGGTGGAGCGTGCCGCGCTGTCGGCCCCTTAAAATTCGACACCCGAGACGGCGTGTCTCTCCAGCTCGGCGCGATTCTGGTTTGCTGTTGAACGTAGCACAGCGGACACTGTCCAAATTTCAACCAATGCGACTATCCATTTTAGCGTTGTGCCTTGCTTTCAGTACGTCGTTTGCGGCGCAACCTGAAGCCGTGCCGAGTTCCACAGTGCCTGCGGGCGCCGCGGAAGCAGGCAAGGACGTAGTCCATCAACTAAATAATGCTTTCGCAAAAGTGTTCGAAACTGTGGCCCCAAGCGTTGTGATCATTGAAATTTCCAAGAAGAACGACCCGAGCGAAAGCTCGGCGCTTGAGGACCTGTTCTTCCAAGGCCCGCCGGATGAAAACAATCCACGGCGAAATCCCGGCGCGCTGCGGCCGATCCAAAGCGAAGGCTCAGGGTTCATCGTTCGGCCTGAGGGCTATATCTTCACGAACTTTCATGTGGTCGAAGGCGCAGACAAAATCGAGGTGAAGCTTCGAGACGGGCGGAATTTTCCGGCAACGGTTGTGGGCACGGATGAGAAAACCGATATCGCTGTCATTAAGATCGACGCGAAAGATTTGCCGGTGGTGCAGCTTGGTGACAGCGACGCCGTGCGGGTCGGACAATTTGCCTTTGCGATCGGTGCGCCGTTCAAGCTCGATTACACATTCACCTACGGGGTGGTCAGCGGCAAAGGCCGGAGCAAATTGCTTCAAAGCGGCGGCTACTCGATCGCGGATTATCTTCAGACCGACGCCTCCATCAATCCCGGTAACAGTGGCGGCCCACTTTGCGACATCGACAGCAAAGTGATTGGGATGAACACGCTCATCAATGGTATGAACCGCGGGCTGGGCTTTGCTATCCCAATCAACATGGCAAAGGAGATCGGCGCCGAGCTGGTCGCGGGCCGCAAGATTGTGCGGCCATGGCTGGGCATTCGGATCGAGACGCTGGGAGACGATCCAACGCTCCGTGATCTGTTTACGGGCGCCGACAAAGGCGTTGTAGTGCGCACAATTGAGGCGGATGCGCCTGCGTCCAAAAGCGATTTACGGCCGTTTGATTTGATCACGCACGTTGACGGAACACCGATCGATTCGGACTCACAGCTTCAGCATGAGATTTTGAAAAAGAAAGTCGGCCAAAAGCTGGAGCTCACCGTTTGGCGCAAAGGGCAGACCATTAAACTGCCCATTAAGACCGGTGAATTGCCTAACGACATCACCCAAGCATCAAATCAACCTCTACAGCCACTTCAGCCAAAGCGATCCCGCGACGGCGGGATCGGTAAATTTGGACTGCAAGTGCAGGAATTGACGGAGGAGGTTGCGAAGCGGCTCCAGCTTCCGGTTGAGCGAGGAGTGATCGTGACGGACGTGGAGGACAATAGTACCGCTGCGGGGCAGGACATTCGGCGCGAGGATGTCATCACCGAAGTGGACGGCAAACCCGTGACGAACGTGCAATCCTTCCGCGAGGCGCTCAACAAAGCAGATCCCGGACGCGGCGTCCTCCTTTACCTCGATCGCAAAGGCACCAAAACGTTCGCCGTGCTAAAAGCAGGCGGCTAACGCACTGTAGCGATGACGCTGTGGGCCGTCAGGTAGGGCGACCGGCCACGGGCCGGTGGCTACAGAAGATTGCAAGTCGCGCAAATCGATTCTGCTCATTGCGGCGAATGCGCGCGGAGATACTCAGATAACGGCTGGTTATCGATGTAGAGCTGATCGAGGGCTGCGTCCCCACGGCGCACGCGAACTGTGACGTAGGCATTCTGATTGTCGCGGCGATTGTTCTCCACGTATGCGCGTTCCGCTGCGGTTGCGTTTGCTTCGGCAACCCAGAATTTGTTGAACGGGAAACGCACCTGCTGTTTGCCTCCCCACCACCAGACTGATTCAACCGGAACGGCATCGTCGGTTCCCGCCGCTTCGGTTGTGAGATGGTCAATCTCGGCAAAACCATCTGTGCTTTGCTTGAGCACAGCGTACACAGGCTTATTGCCTGCTTCGAATTTCGCAGGCGCAGCGAATTCCTCCGCAGTAAAACGTAACGCGATGTATCGGCCGCGGATCACATCGACCGGATCAACGGGCGCAGTGCGGAATTTCCAGATGCGACCCTGTTTAAGGGTTTGGTCGCGCTGCCAGACCATCGTGGCCGGCACGGCTAATTGCGCAAGAGCCACCACGCCGAAAATCAGAATCCGTAACATCTTCATGATGCGGTCCGTCGTTTAAACAACAGCAAGTTGGCAACGAGAAATCCCACGCCCACAATGATGAAGCCGACTCCGCGAGCGACAAAGCTGAGGTCGCTATCAAAGAAACGGCAGATCGCCAGCGCAGCGATCAGTAGAAGCCCAAAGTTTGCGCGGGCGATGCTATTTGTGCGGATGCCGCGGGCGAGAATGTCGATCCCGAGCAAGAGCGCGTAGCAGTTCATGACCGTGCCAGCTGCGAACGAGCAGCGTGTGCTTCGCCATCTGTCGTTTGGAAATTCGCACAGATGAGTGATGGCCCACGCGATGGCGGTGACGATCGGAAAAAGAGCCGCTGAAAGACTAAACTCAGCGCGTCGACGCAGAAGATCGAAACTCGCCAGACAAACAGCAGCGATTGGAAATAGCAGTTCGACAACCACTGGCAGATTCGCCGCCCAAGTGCGTGGAACCGACGCGACCCGGTACGTCATGTGCCAGTTTGATTCAAAGCTGAGCACAATCGTAACGACACCGATCGCAATTCCACCGAGCAATGCGAGCAAATGCAAACGTCCAGCCGGCTGCGGGAAAAATTTGATTCCGCAGAGATAAATCGCTGTCGCCAGTCCCGCATACGCGATTGCGCCGACATTGGCGTCTGCGAACTCTGCAGTGGCGCCAACGCCGAACATTGCCGCGAGCGCCACGGTGATTACAAGTGTGGCCGTTTCCCGGCTGTCACAATCAGACCGAAAACGAATCGCAACATACGGAATCACCAGCGTCAAAAGAAACCAGAAGAGCATCGGGTTTTCTGTCGGCGACCACCGCGCAAACAGCCACAGAGCGCAGCCAATTACATACGCAATCGCGCCAAGACTGGTGCGTAACAGATAAACGATCACGATGCTCAATAACAACCATGTGCGCATGAAGTCGGCGAAAGTTCCCTGCACTTGATACGTTTGGCTGATCAGCGAAATAGCTGTGGCTACTGCCGCCACATCGAAAATGGCGGCAGCTTCGCGCCACGGCCGCGATTCATTCCTCCGCATCAACGTGAACACGACCAAAGCTTGCGCGATGAGAAGCGGCAGGAACGCGACTCCTGTGCGGGTGGCGCGGCTTAAGTCATCCCAATTGTGCGCGATAAGCAGAATGATTCCCGCGGCAACTAACGCCGACCCGAGCGCTGCCAATATGACGAACGCGAAGTTGACTCGGGGTTGATCATGCTCGTAGTAGCCGTCAATTGCTCGAGCGTTTTCAGAGCTGATCACGCCGCTGGCTATTAATTCTGGAAGCTGCGATCGCAGCCAGCGAATTGCCCGCCGATTTCTGACGCCTGCCACGCCCCAGATTCAATCAGAATCAGTGTTGATCTGAAAGCAAATTGCGCGCCTAGCTTTTTCGGCTGCCGACAATCACCAGCACGACTCCGCCGACCAGACAGATTCCGCTGGCGACCGGCGGAAAAGTAATCCCGTGAGTCTCTTTGTGAGTGATTTCAAGCGGGCCCAATTGAGCGTCTTTCTTTTGTGTCGTCCAACCCAGACCGCCCCAGGCAAAGCCGACGAGCCCGACAATGATAAGAATAATGCCGACGATGCCGGCTGGTTTCATCGGGTGCGATCTTATAGCGGTCGGCGGCCTGAGATCAACTGGATGATCAGCACCACGATCGCAATTACGAGCAGGATGTGAATGAAGCCGCCGAGCGTGTAAGAGCTGACTAATCCAAGCAGCCAGAGCACCAGCAAGATCACGAATATTGTCCAGAGCATAAGGTCCTTTCGGTTAAGTTATCGTTGTTTCGTCTACAGTGGTCGCCGCCCGCCGACAAGATTAATGATGAGCACGATCACAGCGATGATGAGCAACAAATGGATGAGCGCGCCACCAAAATGGCCGATGAAGCCGAGGAGCCAGAGCACGAGCAGAATTACGAATATTGTCCAGAGCATTGGAGTTCCTTTCGGTTAAGTCATACCTACCTTCGCGCGAGGCAGTTCTGCTGCGCTTATCAAATTATAAAATTTCTGTAACAGCGAACCCATTACCGCCACGACCCGCCGACTAGTTTTTATTAATCTCACCTATGATCTCTCGCAGATTCCACCCGCTCGCTTCGAGCTTTTGGCGTGCGGTCTCGTAATCGCTTTGGGTGAACTCGGCGACGACTCGCACCGCGCGATCGCGCAGCTTCGTGCTGGTGGTATGCAGGTCGATCATCAAATTGCCGCGGACTTTGCCGAGCACGACCATGGCGCCGGTACTGATGATGTTCAGCGCGACCTTCGTCGCAGTCCCGGCTTTCAATCGCGTCGATCCGGTCAAAAGCTCCGGCCCAACTTCGAGCGAGATCACAAGATCGATCGTTGTAGCCGGGGTCGGTGATCTGTGGCGGCCGGCGTCGGCGCCGCCGGCTACAGCCGGATTGCATGTAAGCAAAATTGTTTTCGCTCCTGATGATTTCGCTCTCGAAAGCGCGCCGAGCACAAAAGGCGTCCTGCCGCTGGCGGTAATTCCGACCACGACATCGCGATCTTTTACTCCTCGCCGCTGCATTGCCAATGCGCCGGCAGTTTCGTCGTCTTCTACGGCCTCAGCGCTGCGATGCAGCGCAGTCACGCCACCCGCGATCACGCCCTGTACAAGATCCGGCGGCGCGCCAAAGGTCGGCGGGATCTCGCTCGCATCTAGCACGCCAATGCGTCCGCTGCTCCCGGCACCGATATAAAATAAGCGGCCACCATTTCGCAGCGCTTCGGCGACAATTTCTATTGCACGGGTAAGATCAGCCGCCGCATCGCGCAGGGCGTCCTGAACAAATTTTTCTTCATCGACAAACAGTTGGACGACCTCGCGCGGACTGAGTTTCTCCAGATTCTCTGAACGCGGATTGCGCTGTTCGGTCAATGCCGCAGCCAGGCTATCGATTTCGCCCCGGGCGAGCTTTTCCCGAACAGTAATATGATCACCAAGCTCCGCGGCAAGCCACGCAGCCCCAAGCTCGGGCGCCCGTTCCGCGGTTGTAACGCGGGCATCGGGAAGATTCTTTTTTAGTCTGCGCCGAAACGCATGTGTATAGATCGAGTCGCGCTGGAAGAGACCGCCAATCAGCACAACTTTCGGCGCAAGCAGATGCAGACGGGACGCAACCGCCTCGGAGTATTCGCAGAGCACGCGCGCGCCTTCTTCGATGATTTCCATCATGCGGCCGTCTCCGCCGGTCGCCGCTTCAAAGACAACAGGGGCCAGCATCGCGAGCTCCATTTTATCGGCGGTTTGAACCCAGCGAACCAATTCATCGAGATTATTCAACGAAAGGACTCGCAAAATTTTCGCCGTGAAATCCATCTCACTGCGACCTAAATCGTGCTCGCGCAACACGAGGCGAAGCGCGTGAATGGAAAGAAAATAACCGCCGCCGGCGTCTCCTAAAATGTGACCCCAGCCACCCGCTCGCTCGATGCGTTCGCCGCGACGCCCAGTTACCGAAGACCCGCTACCGGCATTCACCACAATGCCGTCCCCTTGATCGAGGGCCGCTGCGAGACCGGAGTCGCGGTCGCTACCGGTAACGATTTTCGCATTTGGCCAGATCTCGAGACACATTTGCTTCAGCGCGCAGCGGTCCTCCTCTGTCCCGCAACCAGCAAGAAAAACTCCCGCGCGATCGATCTGCTTCGGCAACTCAGTAAGAATCGCGCGCAGACGCTCGGGTGAGGTGAGCCGGAAGTTCGAAGCCGGCAGTTTCCCCTGCTCAAGAACACGAAACTCCCAAGCCGAGGCGTTTGCGCCTAACACAGTTTCCACCAAGACCCACGCGGTCTTAGTACCGCCGCCTTCAACCCCGAGGATGCGCTCACCGGGTTTCACGATTGTTTATTCTTAGCCGCTTTTCCCAGAATTTGAAAGTTTGTTGCTCTTTAGTGCTATCATCCTGAGCGGATCCCGCGATGCGGGAGGAGTCGAAGGACCCCGCGAAATTGCCTTGAGTTTCGCGACGGGATTATTGCCGATATTTGGCGCACTCGTATCGTGGTTGAACACCGATGGAACGAAAGGAAGCCGGGAGAAAAATCCCGCAACTGCGAAAGGAAATCCGGAGGCATGACCGGCTCTATTACGAAGAAGCCGCGCCGATAATCAGCGATCACGAATACGATCGGCTCTATAAGGAACTGGTCGATCTCGAGACGCAGTTCCCTGATCTGGTTACGCCGGACTCACCAACACAGTGTGTCGGCGGAAGACCGTTACAAGCGTTTGAGCAGGTCTCGCATCTCATCCCGATGCTTAGTCTCGACAACACGTACTCGGAAGCGGAAGTGAAGAATTTTTACGCTCGTATGCAGCGGCTTTTGCCTGATGAAAAAATCCCGGTGGTGATCGAGCCCAAGGTGGACGGCGTTGCGGTCTCGCTCATTTACGAGAACGGCAAGCTGCGTCAGGCGGCGACGCGCGGAGACGGAAACGTCGGCGACAACATCACGCAAAATATCCGGACGATCCGCTCTGTGCCTGAGCGGCTGCGCGATAACGCGCCGAAACTTCTGGAAGTGCGCGGCGAAGTTTACATGGACAGGAAAGGTTTCGAAAAACTAAATGACGAACGCGAGAAGGAAGGATTGGCGCTGTTTGCAAACCCGCGCAACGCCGCGGCTGGTTCGCTTAAGCAACTTGATCCATCGATCGTGGCAAAACGTCCGCTCGGTATCGTGCTTTACGGAACCGGCGCCACCGAACGAGTGGACATCAATCTTCACTCCAAAATTTTTCCGCTTCTAAAGAAGCTGGGCTTGCCAGTCACTGAGCGCTGGTGGATGGCCCAGTCAGTTGCGGAAATTTTAGATGCGATTCACGAGCTGGACGCGATCCGTCACAAGTTTGCTTATCAGACCGACGGCGCAGTCATAAAAGTGGATTCGTTCTCGCAACGTGACCGGCTCGGGTTCACCGCAAAATCGCCGCGCTGGGCCATCGCTTACAAATACGCCGCAGAACGCGTCCAAACACGCTTGAACGACATCGTCATTCAGGTGGGACGCACCGGAATTCTCACGCCGGTAGCCATGCTTGAGCCTGTATTTGTCAGCGGAAGCACAGTGGGACGCGCGACATTGCACAACGAAGACGAAATCAAACGCAAAGATATTCGCATTGGCGATACGGTGGTGATCGAGAAAGCCGGCGAAGTCATTCCGGCGGTGGTCGAAGTGGTGAAATCAAAACGGCCGCGCGATTCGAAGCCGTTTGATTTTTCCAAACATATTCACGGCAAATGTCCGGTGTGCGGCGGACCCATCCGGCGCGACCCGGAATTTGTCGCGTGGCGGTGTGAAAATCTTCACTGCCCGGCGCAGACAACGCGGCGCGTGGAATTTTTTGCAGCGCGCGGCGCCCTCGACATCGAAAGCGTAGGCGGAATTGTCGCCGACAAACTGGTTGAGCGCGGTCTTGTGAAGGAACCGCTCGATCTGTTCGAACTAAAGATCGAGGCGGTGGCAAAATTGAATCTTGGAACGGAAGAAGCGCCACGCGTTTTCGGCGAAAAAAACGCGACCAAAGCAATGAATGCAATCGAGCGCGCCCGAACTTTGCCGCTCTCGCGCTGGCTGTACGCACTGGCAATTCCTGATGTCGGCAAGACCACGGCAACGCAGCTCACTCGATTCCACGATACCATCCAAGACGTGGCCGATTCACAATTGCTCCGCGACATTTTGGAGTATCACCAGAGGCGGGAGCACAAAGAATCCGCCAAAGAAATCGCGGAACGATTAATCAAATCCGGTTTTGGCAAACCATCCAAGAGCAAAGCAGAAAAGGACGGCATCGTCACAGAAGTTGGGCCGGCGGTTGCACAAAGCGTGCTCGATTTTTTTGCTTCGGCGACTGGAAAGAAAATTCTGCGACGGATGAAAGAGCTGGGAATTGAACCAAAGAGCGAAAAAGTTTCAGCGAAGAAAGCAGCTGCATTGGCACTGGCCGGAAAGACGTTTGTGCTCACTGGGACACTGCCTTCAATGACGCGCGAGGAAGCAACGGAAAAAATCGAAGCGCTCGGCGGCCACGTCACCGGCAGCGTGAGCAAGAAAACCGATTACGTCCTCGCCGGCGCCGAACCGGGCAGCAAGTTCGATAAGGCAAAAGAACTGGGCGTAAAAATCATCGACGAAGCCGAGTTTCGAAAAATCTTGTGACGCTGTTTTGGCTCACAAAAACAACTGTAGGCCGTTTCTGTGAAACGCCGCTTTCATGCAACGGCGGCCTTGCACAGACGCCCTACAAAACTGTTTAAATGCGCTCCTCTAGTGAGGTCGCGGGCTGGGGTTGCGGCTTACGTAGCCTAGGGCGTGTGTTCCGCCTCGGATTCGAGCTTTAGGGGAATCGAACGGTTTGCGTCGGCTGCGGTGGGAATCTCCGTGCCGTCGGATAACATCGGCACGTTTTTGCTCACTGGATGAAGATCAGCCTGGACGTGGAAGGTAAGTTTTTTGTCACCCCGCATAACTGTAATCGGAACCATCTCGCCGGCTGTAATGTAAAATGACGCGTCGAACACATCCTCCGGTTCGCATATTCTTTTCTGTCCCAGCTGCAACAGCACGTCGCCTTCTTTCATTCCGCACTTTGACGCAGGCGTGCCGACCGTAATTTGTGTCACCCGGGCTCGCGAACCTCCCGCAGGTTCGGGGGCCTCGGTCAGCTGGTTGACGCCGACCCAGCCGTGTCTGGCCTCTCCGAAACGAACAAAGTCATTGCGGATTTTCTCCGCCGCTTCGATAGGGACCGCGTAACAGGACGAGTTGTTTTCCAAGCTGCTGACGATAATGCCCACCACTTCGCCCCTCATGTTCAACAGCGGCGCCCCAGCCTCACCTCGCTGGGTGGGAACATTCACGCGCAAGTGGATCGTTGAAAAAAAACGGCCGAGATATTTCCTGTCGAATCCTGCGATCATCCCGAAATTGGGCGTTTCCTGCAGATCCAATGGGAAACCGATCGCTACGACAGGCGTTGCAACTTCCAGTTGTTCGGATTTACCAATCGGCAGGGCTGGAGTGGTCTCTTCTACTTTTAACATCGCCGTCCCACTGCGGACGTCTGCCACCAGTTGCCGCGCCGGATATTTTTTGCCGCCAAACTCAACCGAGAAATTGCCAGCCTCGCCGCCGACCGTGTAAGCGGTGTAAAGCGTGCCGGTGGGATCAATGAAAAATCCGGTACCGCAAATTTCGCTGTGTTCATCGACCCCGTGAATCTTGACGACGGCTTTGGCCGCGCGCTCGAAGATTTCTTTGACGTGCTCGCTGATCCTGGTGGCAGGCTGCTCTTGCGCAAAAAGCAGACCGCCGCCTGAAAAGAAAATCAGCGCGAGTGCAATTACGCTGCTGCGTTTAGAACCTGAAAGTGGGCTCATAACTCACGGGGACACTATCGAGCACGTACCGAGGCGGTGCGGCTCGGTGAGTCTGGGCGCTTTCACGAAAACTGCGAACCGGCTGCGTCCTTAACATCGGCATTGAAACCGGAGCTGCAAGGTTCCATTCTCCTTCGGCATTCGCCGGCAACGATAAAGTCGGCGGACTCTGCTGAGCGACGCGAGCCGTCTCGGGTTGTTGATAAATCTTTAGCGAAATGATAGCGGCGCAAACGAAGACTGCCGCGGCGGCGGTGGGATATGAGGCCAACGGACGAACATCCAGCCGCGTGATGAAACTATGAGCGCGTTCCAGGCAAATGCGCCAAAGAGGCTGGCGAAGCAAATCATCGCGCTGTCGCCGATGAAATTCATGAAGGAAATTTTCAAAGTAACCTGGAGGCGGTTGCTCGTAGCGCTTCAGCCGAAGCAGCCTTGCGATTTCGCTATCGTCAAATTCGTCCATTTGAGTGCAGATTAAGAAACGGGGTTCTTCCGAAATTCATCCAAATAATTTTGCAACTGCCGGTTCGCGTAAAAGAGCCTCGAACGTACCGTTCCTTCCGAGACGCGCAAGATCTTACTAATCTCCGCATGGGGCATCCCCTGGATATGGAACATGGTGACCACTGCTCTGTGTTCATCAGACAATTTCATCATGGCCTCGTTCAATCTTCGCTGCAGCTCAGAGAGATCCGCCTCGCGCACCGGACTGCTCGTCGCTGTTAGTTCCAGGAATTCCTTGTCGTTTTGAACGCTCGCGTCGACATCATCCAGACTCAATTGAAACCGCCGCCCGCGTTTTTTGAGAAAATTCAGCGTCATGTTCACTGCGATGGAATGAATCCAGGTGTAGAAGGACGATTTGCCCCGGAACCCGCGGATCGCTTTGTATGCTTTGGCGAAAATGTCCTGCAAAAGGTCATTCGTGTCCTCGTGATTTGAGGTCATGTTGTAAACGAGGCCGTACAGACGCGGCGTGTATTTGATCACCAGTTCGTCGAAAGCAGCAGCCGCGCCCGACTGCGTGCGTTTCACCAACTCCTGATCTGGGTCAGTTCTTGGCTGGTCCATCGCCTCGCGCTTAGACTTAGCACGAGCCGGCAAACCCGACGATAACAAATCCGAGATCCGGCGAGCAGGTAATGCGACTGAGGGATTCATCTTTCTTCAAACGCAATGATCCGGATCACCGACGATCGCGGAGCGACATCAACCAGAGCAAATTCCCCAACGCAGCGATAAACGCAGCCACGTACGTAAGCGCGGCCGCGTTCAAGACGCTGTTCACACCCGCGGTTTCCTCGCCCGGCTGCACGATGCCCATTTCGCGCAAAATAATTTTCGCCCGGCGCGAAGCATCGAATTCCACCGGCAACGTAACCAATTGGAAACCCACCAGCACGAGATAGCAGTAAATGCCGAGCGTAATCAGACCCGTGACGTGGAAGAAAAGGCCCCCGATAATGATGAACGGCAGCATCTGCGAAGCGACCATCGTCACCGGCACAATGGCCATTCGTGCTTTCAGGGGCGCATAAGCCCGGGCGTGTTGAATCGCGTGACCAGTCTCGTGCGCAGCGATACCCAGCGCCGCCACCGAAGGCGTATGATAAACATTGCTCGACAGGTGGAGTTTCTTGTCGCGCGGGTCGTAATGATCCCCAAGAAAATCGTTCGTTTCGACAACCTCCACATCATGAATTTGGGCGGCCCGCAAAATTTCCTGCGCGCACTCTGCTCCCGTGACGTTCGCGCTTGCCCGCACCTCGCCCCATTTTCGGAACGCGCTGGTCACACGAATCTGCGCCCAAATTCCGAGGATCAATGGGACACCGACGTAGAGCAGCCAGTGCGATCCAAGACCAAAACCGTATGGGTAAAACATGTTGAATTGAATTTAGTGCCGCAAAGCCACTTGTCACTTTGCCGGTGGGAAATTAGACGCCCGAGCGCGTTGCGCGTTCATTTCGTGTGGGGACATCCCGCTGCGATGTGTCGCCGCGGCGACCGCAGCGCGCCGACCCTGCCAAATTGATCAAATCTCCAATTGCTTTGGAAAACGGGACAGAATTCTGCACCCCGTTTTGGTTACCAAAACCACGTCTTCCAAGCGTACTCCACCTAATCCGGGATAGTACAAGCCGGGCTCAACCGTTAGCACCTGGCGATCTTTCAGCGTCACTTTTTGCAGACGCGGATACTCGTGAATTTCCAACCCAAGCCCATGACCAGTGCCATGAAAAAATCCCACGCGTCTGCCTTTGCGAATCTCGGTCGGGAAACCGCGGCTGGCGAAAAGTTCCTGGATCGCCTTGTGAATCGTCATCCCGTCAACGCCAGCTTTGATTCTTCTTAACGCCAGTGCTTGTCCGGCTTTGACTGCGTCCCAAAGTCTTCGTTGCGCGTCGCTTGCGCGCCCACGCAAAACGGTGCGCGTCATGTCGCCAAAGTATCCGGTCTTCGCGTCGCGCGGAAAGACGTCAAGGATAATCAGCGAGTCCGCGTAAAGCGGTCCGAACCCGCGCTCATGTGGATCACACGCTTGATCTCCACCTGCGACAATCGTGCCTAGCGGGACACCGCCCGCGCGCAAAATCGTGGAATCAATTTCGGCCCGGAGCATTTCCGAAGTCAGGATTCTACCGCGCCAGCGCAATCGTTTGCCCGAACCCGGTTTGGATTCTTTCAAAACTTCGATCGCGCGTTTGAGGCCTTTTTCCGTGATCCTCAAGGCCTGCTCCATCATTTCGACTTCTTTTTGCGATTTGGCTTCGCGCTCCGGCCAAAACAATCCGTTCGTCGCACGTACACGGATTCTGTTCGCGGCTAGTTCCTCCGCGTAGCGAAGCGGGAAATTTGCCGGAACAATTGCCGATCGTACGCCGCGTTTCTTTAGAAAATGCGCCAGAACTTTTTCATACGGCGGCGCCTTCTTAGATTTTCCCTGCACCTCGCGCTCGAACTGGCTGAACATGAAGAATTCATCCGCTTTGGCCTGTTTGCGACCGCGATCGATTTCCAAATCGCTCAGGACCAACGTGCGTTTGCCGTTGCGCTGCAAAAAAATGAACGGATCGGGCGCCCAAAACTTCGTCGCGTAAAGCATATCCGGGTCGGTTTCGCTGGCCGCGACGATGAGGCGGGTTTGGCCATCTCGGATTTCGGATTTCGGATTTCGGGTTTTTGTTTTCATTTAGCTTCGTCTCACTTCAAGTTGTTTTCGCAAAATCCAATGTAGGAGCACAAGCAGTCCAAGCGTGGACGCAATCAGCACAATCGTGTTGAAGGTAAACACGCCGAATTGCGTTCCAAAATAACGTTTCTTCAGGCCAAAGAACACGTTCGGCTTTTTGCCGCGGCGATAATCGTTCTGTTCCATCTCCGCCTTTGAGATCAGGTCGGACACCTTCTGGTTGACGTAGATTTGTTCGGCTGTGACCGGACCCTTCGCGTCTTTAGAGAGCGAGGCATCGAACTTCTGCTTTCCGGCCAACACAGGGTCCACCAGCTTCAGATAACGATCTACATCTCGAGTCGAACGCCCTTCCAGGCCCGAGAGCAACGCCAGGACATCCTTCAAGTCGTTAAGGCGTGCACGTAGCCCCGGTGTGTTCGCTTTGGGTGCGAGCTTTTGGATCTCGTCATTCGCGCGATCCTGCCGCCGCGTGAGCGGATTGAGTTTGGCTTGAGCGACAATCATCTCTTCGTAAGACCAGCGCATGGCGATGAATTGACAGACAAAGGGCACCTGCAGCTTGCTCTCCGTCTTCACCGTTTTGTCGGTACTCGGATGTTCGGAGATCCAATGTGAGAGCGAATAGAGCAACGCAAGGTTGCGGTTCATATCCTCATATTTAATAAGAGCGCCACCCATGATGATCTGTGGAATCAAAACCAGCGGGACGATATTGGCCGCCGTCTTCGGGTCGGCCACGAGGGAAGAGATGAGCAGGCCCAGTGCGACGCCACTCATCGCAGTCATGAACATGATCCCCAAGTCTAACCAAAACATTCCGCGGATTTGCAGGAAGGAATTGCCGATAAGGACAAACAGGACGCACTGAATAAAGGCAAATACGCCGAGCGTGAGGGTTTTGGAGATGACGTAGTACGACAGGCGAACCTTGATATTGCGCTCACGTTGCAGCACAGGCCGATCACGAATGATGTCATCGGCGCTGTTGGTTAGCCCAAGAAACATTGCCACTATCAGGCCGAGAAACAGGAATGTCGGAATGTGATACGCAGAAGCGAAGTCGTACGTGCCGTTTTCAGAGTAGCGCAGGATGGTCGCGATCAGCAGCGCCAGCACAGGCGAAACGCCAATCGTAATCACCATGTTGGCGCGGTTGCGTAATTTGCTTAGAAAAGAACGGCGCAGCAGCGTGCGAAATTGCGTCCATTCATCATGCCAGCGAACTGGGAGCCGCTTTCTCTCGATCGGCGCGGCAGGCAACGGCGCGACCGGTTCCTGAAGAAGGGAAACTTGCTTGACGTCCTGAATTAGGCGGAACGCCTCGTACTTGTCGCGCCAGAATTCCGGAGAGTAACGGCGGGCCGCCACAAGCTGACCACGGCTGTTTTCTTCGTAAATGATATCGCCACTCAAGTCGCGCAACGGTGTCTCCAGCACATCGAAAATGAATTCCGGCCGCGTCGTTCCGCACGATGGACACGCGCCCAATTCAGCGCCGAACTGATGTTGATGCTCCGCCTCCGCAAAATAGCGCAGCATGTCCGAAGGCGTTCCGAAAAAGACAAGCCGTCCGCCTTTGTCGAGCAGGATTGCTTTGTGAAACATCTGGAAAATTTTCGAGCTTGGCTGGTGAATAGTGACAATGACGATCTTGTTGTGCGCCATGCTCCGAATGATTTCCATGACGTGCTCGGAGTCCTTTGAAGAAAGGCCGGAAGTCGGTTCGTCGAACAGATAAACGTCCGACATCCCGATCATATCGAGCCCGATGTTAAGGCGTTTCCGTTCGCCACCGCTCAGCGTCTTACTCTCAGGACTGCCGACAACCGCGTCGCGGCGTTCGCCCAATCCCAACTCGACCAGTTTCGCGTCCAGGCGCCGGCTGCGATCGCGCCGTGAGAGGTGTGGCGCGCGGATCGCCGCCGCAAACAGCAGATTTTCGCCGATCGTGAGATGTTCATCGAAGGCGTCCTGCTGAGGCATATAACTGATGTACTGCTTCAAAGCATCGAGATTCTGGTAAACGGACTGTCCGTTGAGAAAGACGTCGCCGCTGGAGGGCTGCAACTGACCGGCGAGCACTCGCATCAGCGTGCTTTTTCCACAACCGCTGGCACCCATCACGCAAACAAGCTCGCCCCGCATGACGCTAAATGAGATTCCCTCCAGACCAATCTCACCTTTGCTAAAACGATGGGTGACTTCGTTTAGCTCAAGACTACGAATGATATTCCGCTCTTCCTCGATGATCCGTTCCGAGAAGTTGCACCGCAGAATCTGTCCAACGTCGATTCGAATCGTATCGCCATCTTTAAGCTGCGCGGTTGTGCGCACCGGCTCGCCGCCGACCATGATCGGCCGATCGGCTTCGATCACTTCAAGAACACCGACTCGCTGATCGTAATCGCAAAAAATCTTCAGCACCACGTCGCCGCTCGTGCCTGGCGAAAGCAGAATATCGTCAGCTTCGAGCCGGCTCGGATCGTTTGAAACCAAATACTCCGATTTAGACGCCTTGAGTTGAAATCGGCCGCCAAGTGCGCGAGCGCGCCGGCGCAGATCGTTCAAATCCAGTTCGCTGTCATTGTGGAAAACGATTTTGTCCTCCAGTGCTGCCTCGACCTGTGTGCCGGCTTTCAACTTGACTCCTTTGAGTTCGGCATTCACATCGCGCAACGCTTTCACGCGCACGTTCAATCCAAACGTCACGCGGAGCGCGCTTTCGCGTGTTCGCGACCGTTCCAACTGCACTTCATCCGAGTCTCTGTTTACCCGGATGAAAATCTGTGGGAGTGAGACGTTTTTCTTAGCGTTGAAATATTGGGCTAGCTCCTGGTAGGTGAGCACCTGGTCGCCTGCCAAAATGCGTTGGCCAGGATAAATCCGGCAGAAGCCGCCGCGCACCAAAGGTCTTCCGCGAACCGAGATGTTTTGGTTGCTATAATTTTTTAGCAAAATGAGATCGTGATAACGAAAGGCCATCAGCCGATCGGTTTCGCCGAGGTTCTTGAGTATGATGTCGGCCTTGCCGTCAGCGCCGAACGAGAGTGACTCCAGGGGCGACGCGCCGTGCTGATAGATTGACGGGTCCGAGTCCTCGGACGCGTTGAGTTGATAAACGATGTCGATCGCCTGCGCAGCCATGCCCATCTGCGACATGAACGAATAGAACGCCACCACCTGTTCTTGTTTTAAACCGGCCTGCGAGATCAGGTCGTAGAGCTGCACTCCGAGCATGATCTTGCGTTCGGTGCTCAGTTGCGCGCCGAGTTTCTGGGCCATCACAGCAAGATCCTGCTGCTCGTAAAGCGCCTGCCGGAACAACTGCCGTAGCTCCGAGTAAACCGCCTCGGGATAATCGTAACGCAGGAAGCCCAGGCTCGAATCGATCTCTTCCTCCATTATGACGCCGTCGGCTTTCGTGAAACCGGCCAGCACCTGGATCAACAACGGCAACAGATTTGGTCCCTCCGAAACGCTGCGGGGCTTGCGCAACGCCCGGCGCATCCATCGGCGGCCAGTACGTCGCACCCGATACGCAAGCGGGGTGACCCGCTGCACGGCGCGGTCGATCTTATCTGCGACGGATGAAACGAGTTCGGTCATGTCGGTTGTCGAGTGCGAATTTTAACCGAAACCGGCAAGCGACGCAATGCGCGGCCACGAATATAAGGTGAAAAGAAATGACGAAATCCGAACGACGAACCATGCTGTCATGTTGAGCGAAGCGAAACATCTCTGGTCTAACCCCATGGTCCCAGAGACTGATCCGAGATTCTTCGCTACGCTCAGAATGACATTATGAAATGACTAATGTGATGACCAATGATTACCTCATATACGCACTGCCACCCCGCATTTTGCATTGCCAATTTGTTCATGATAATTTTTAACATCGTTAACATTTGTTATGCCCCAGTTTGATCGTAACTCGCAAAAGGACAATAGGTCGCGCGGAAGCGAGCCTAATTTTAATTGGCGCGGCGTCATTCTCATCGTGATCGCTTTCAGTCTGATTGCGATGGCGATGCTCTTTTATCGCGGCGGCATGCAGCCGGTCGAAGACGTGCCGTATAATCGTTTTCTCGAGCTGCTGGAAAACAAGCAGATCGTTAACGACAAAAACTATCCGCTCCAGCTGGTGGTTGAGGACGGCCGCCCGACTCAAACCTTACGCGGTGCGTACATCCGCCAGGGAATAGGCTCGGCGCCAGCGCAGCCGATGCCGTTTCGAACCACAGTCTATTTGACTTTCACCAATAATTTGCAGGAGAAACTCGCTGCCGCCGGCATGCAGCCCGCCATCAAAACGGAATCAAACATGCTCGCGCAAACGGTGGTTGGTTTTTTGCCGATCGCCCTGTTCCTGCTCGTGCTTTATTTCCTGTTTCGACAGCAAATCCGCATGGCAGGCAAAGGCGCGCTTAATTTCGGTAAATCGAAAGCGCGAATGCTCGCCCGGGACAAAAATAAGCTCACATTTCGCGACGTCGCCGGGGTCGAGGAAGCCAAGGATGAAGTGCAAGAGTTGGTCGAATTCTTGCGTGACCCGAAAAAATTTCAAAAACTCGGTGGCCGCATTCCCAAAGGCGTGTTGATGGTCGGCCCGCCGGGCACGGGCAAGACGCTGCTGGCGCGCGCCATTGCAGGCGAAGCGGATGTTCCGTTCTTTTCCATCAGTGGCTCGGACTTTGTTGAAATGTTTGTTGGCGTCGGCGCAAGCCGTGTGCGCGACATGTTTGAGCAGGGCAAGAAATCCGCGCCGTGCATCATCTTCATCGACGAGATCGACGCCGTCGGGCGTCACCGCGGCCACGGCGTGGGCGGCGGCCACGACGAGCGCGAACAAACATTGAATGCGTTGCTCGTGGAGATGGACGGTTTCGATACGCAGGAAGGCGTGATCATCATCGCCGCCACGAACCGCCCCGATGTACTTGATCCCGCGTTGTTGCGTCCCGGCCGCTTCGATCGCCAGATCACCGTTAACTTGCCCGACGTGAAAGGGCGCGAAGAAATTTTGCGCGTCCACGCCAAGAAAGTGAAACTTGCCGAAGGCGTCGATCTCGCCGTGGTCGCGCGCGGCACGCCCGGTTACTCAGGCGCTGAGCTGGCCAATGTGATTAACGAAGCGGCATTGCTCGCCGCGCGGCGCGGATTAAAAGGGATTACGCTCGCCGAACTGGAAGAAGCGCGCGACAAAGTTCGCTGGGGCAAAGAACGCCGGAGCCTCGCGCTCAGCGAAAAAGAAAAACAAAACACTGCGTATCACGAGGCGGGCCACGCGCTGCTGCTCGAACTTCTTCCTCACACCGAGCCGCTGCACAAAGTCACGATCATCCCGCGCGGACCATCGCTTGGATCGACAATGTGGTTGCCGGAAGAAGACAAATATACCAATCGCAAAAACGAATTGCTTGCCGGTCTGGCCGTCAGCATGGGTGGCCGCGTTGCGGAGGAAATCATCTTTGGCGACATCACAAATGGGGCGCGTGGCGACATCAAAATGGCTACGGCAATTGCGCGCCGGATGGTTTGCGAATGGGGCATGAGCGAGAAAATGGGCATGGTCGAATACGGCGACCACGAAGATTACGTTTTCCTGGGCCGCGACATATCTCGCGCGCGCGATTACAGCGAAGCGACCGCCGAGCAAATCGATCAGGAAGTGCGAAAACTGCTCGATGAGGCGTATCAACTCGCGAAGAAAACTCTTACCGCGAACCGCGATAAACTCGAAGTCATCGCGAAAGCCTTGCTCGAGTACGAAACGCTCGACGGCTCGCAAATCAAAGAAATCGTCGAGCACGGCCGCCTGATTAATCCGCCGCCAGGCGTTTCTCCGCCGCCGGGTGAAAAAATGCCAGCCGAAAAACCGCCCAAGCAAGTCGTAGCCGCGCCCGACGCCGCCCCGCCGCTCCCCGGCGCCCTCGGCGGGGCTCCAGCGTAGGTGCGGCCAGACGTTTCGACAACCGCTTTGCCACGCATCTGCTTGAAGGTGGCTATCCCGACGAGGAGGCGGCACTCGGTTCCGAGTTAGACGAATTTTCGTCCAATTCTTGTTACGCCAATTACCGTCGATGAATATGGAGCCACCATTAGAAGCATCACCCAAAGAAAAGTTCGATACACTCTTCGGCCTTTTAAAGGACCATTACGCCGGCCTTTTTGATTTCGAGTTCAAAAACGTAACTGTGCTAACGCTCCTGCTGGGATGGACCCTCGCTTCAAACGATGCCCGAAGCTTTCTTCACACTCATCGAGGAATTGCTTACTGTGCCTGCGTTGTAGTTCTCCTCTATGCAGCCCTTCTCTTAATTTCGATTTGGAAATTCTATCGGCGGTCACTTCTTGCATATGCGCAATTGTCCGAACTTGGATATATGCCGACCGAATACTTTCGGATGAGGCGGATTCAACCGTTTACGGTCGTGAGTTTCACGCTGCTGAATTGGGCCGTAGCCTTTCTGATATCCGCGGTGATTCTCTTCACTTAACAAACTTGGAGAAATGGCCTAACCATGCGCTGCAGCGAACTGCTCCGCGCGTCACGCTGGTTGCCGCCGGCCATCCCGCCGCCTGCGCCCATCCTGACCCTCACCGCCTTCGCCCGCAACCAGAGCGCGCCGCGCTCCGCAATCGCTGAGCTTGAGGTCGTTAGGCGTCATTCGCACTTTCCATGAAACTCGTAATGTTTGACATAGACGGCACTCTCACTCAGACCTCCCAAGCTGACGAAACGTGCTTTGTCCAAGCTCTGCGAGAAGTTTTTGGTTTTACTGACCTCAACACGGATTGGGCGAGCTATCCACATTGCAGCGACTCAGGCATTCTGGAAGTGTTATTCCAGATACGGCTCGGACGTTCGCCACTGCCAGACGAGATTTCCATTTTTCAGATTCATTTCGTATCGCTGCTCACTGCCGCAACTGCTATCCAGCCGTTCAACCCGATTGCAGGTGCGAGGGACTTCCTTTGCAGTCTCACCAGCAGTTCGGCTTTTGCTGTTTCGCTCGCCAGCGGCGCGTGGGAGTGTTCCGGCCGATTCAAGCTTGCGAGCGCAGGTTTAGGACTTTCACAGATTCCAGCGGCATTTTCGGATGATGCCCACGCACGCGAAGCCATCATGCAGGCGTCGCTGGGTAGAGCAGCACAGTCCCGTTTACGAGACTCATTTGATGCCGTCATGTACGTTGGGGACGGCGTCTGGGACGCACGCGCAGCACGCAACCTTGGCTTTGGCTTCATTGGCATTTCCCACGAACCAGCCAGAGTTGAGAGGCTTTATGTCGAGGGAGCGCATCGTGTCTTCGCTGACTATCTCGATGCAGACTCTTTTATGGCCGTCCTACATGAATCCAACCATGTCGCCTAACCATGCGATGCAGCTATAGGCTCCGCGCGTCACGCTGGCTGCTACAAACCCGCAGACCCACCGGCAGCCAGCGCGCCGCGCTCCGCCTGTAGCTGATCTTGTTCTCGTTAGACCGAAACGCCGTGGCGGATCCTCTTGACGCAAAAGATGCAGTAGTTGCCTTAGCTGAGTTGCCCACACCTACAGGCTGGTCCTATGCGAAGTAAGCTGTTAAATTTGGATGCCTACGACACTGATAAGATAAAGAATGGCTATTTGGACGTGTACGACCCAATTCTGGCACCATGGGTCAACGAAGAGATTACGCTCTTGGAGCTTGGTGTTTATCGGGGAGGCTCACTCAAATTATGGCGTGATTATTTCCCTCGCGGGACTATCGTTGGCACCGATCGCAAGCTGCCACCGGACTTTCGGCCCGGAGAGCGTATTCAGGTCTTCGAGGGGCACCACGGAGATAAGAAGTTCCTATCCGAAGTCGCTAGTAAAACCGCTCCGGATGGATTTGACATCATAATAGACGACGCTTCGCACATCGGCGAAAAGGCTAAAAGAGCGTTTTGGTACCTGTTCCATCATCATTTGAAGCCAGGCGGATTGTACGCCATTGAGGACTGGGGCACCGGCTACTTGGATGATTTCCCTGACGGCAAGCAATTCAACCCCAGGACGCCAATTCTGCGGCGAGTTCGGTCACTCCTACCGCAGCGCATAGGCACGAAGATGAAGGTTCCTTTCCCTTGTCATTCTTATGGGATGGTCGGCTTCGTTAAGGAATTGGTAGATGAACAAGGGGCCGCTAGCATCGCAATGGGAAGCAAAGTCGGTTGGCGAAAATCAAAGTTCAAAAATGTCCTTATTACGCCGGGCATCGTTATCGTCACCAAAGCCGCGTCCACTCTGGCCGCCTAAGCAATCGATGAAGCCAACCCAGCACTTTGTTGTAAGCTTTCGAACCATGCGCACTCCAATTCCCAAAGTGCTGGGTGGCTTATCTCCTTCTCGTTAGGCGTCAGCGGGGGGGATATATTATGACACCCGAAGAATTCGAAGCTTGTTGGAAAGACCCGGGGAATCGAAGGTGCGGCGTGTATTATTGCAAGGCCGATCCACGGGTGATTGTGCCGAAGCATTTGAAGTGGATGGGTTGGACGATCAACTTTGCCCGTCCCAGCGCCATCCCCGTAATGTTGCTTACGCTCGCCATTGTGGTGGTTCCTGTTCTCTTCGTGAGAGCTTGGGATGGTGGAATTGAGGCGGTGTTAGCTGCCATTGTGATCAGCACTGCCGCGATCTGCCTGCTGTGCTCCTACTTATCATCAAGCAAACGATGGCATCGCTGACGCCTAACCAATCGATGAAACCAACTCCGAAAGCATTCGCGAGGAGGCTGGCCGCACCTCGAAATAAGTTCAGTGTATATGCCATGGCCGCCTTCTGCCGTTGCTTACCACAGCTGCTTTTGCGAAAATAGCTGGGCGCGAGCATCTCTTTCTCGTTACATGCCAGCATGGCGCATTTACAAAGAACTTTGATGGTCTTGTCGATTCTTGTGACCTGCTCGCAGGCGGTCTGCGGACAGGAAACTTCGGAAGGGACAAAAAAGAAGATCGAAGCGCGTTCGCCTGACGGGCAATTTGCTTTTCGTTACACAGGGGAATCGGACTCAGAAGAAAAGCAAACGTACGATCTCATCGATAAGCGATCGGGAAAAGTGCTGACGAGTGTCGCCGAGTCCGATCCTGATCTCGGCCCAAGCGCACGGTTCTACATGAAGGTGCTGTGGAAACCGGACTCCAAGGCGTTTGCGCTCACGGCCACGCTGTGGAAGCGGGGAAGTAACGTCGAGGTCTATTTGCGAAACGGCTCTACGTTTCGTCCCATCGAAATACCGGAGCTGCTGGCGGAAATCCCAGACGAGATCAAGAAAGGCAAAAGTTTCCCGCATGTCTCCGAACTGAATGCGCAGAGCGCGAAGCGATGGCAAAAGGATGGTTCGCTCGTTGTGGAGATCGAAACGATCGAGGATGGTAATGACGAAGGCTTCTCAGCCACTGCGACCCGCACGGTGGTGCTCGGCTTCGATCGATCCGACAAAGCCAAGATTCTGAAATCGATAATAAAATTCAAAGTCGAGAAGCTGTAAGGCAACAAGATTTACTAATCGCTCCAGCCAACCCAGCACTTGTTGTAAGCTCTCGATTCATGCGGTGCCAAATTGTTAAAGTGGATGTCTCAGCTCCATTTCGTTGGGCGGCATGAGTGAACTTCTCACGGGGAAGGTTCAGGCTGGCTTCGGCAAGGCTTCTCATTGGTTGAATCTCTTCAATGTGGCCTACAGCGAGAAGCTAGGGATCTCTGTGTTTCCCGGCTCGCTGAACATCGCACTAGATCAGGTGTTTGATTGGTTTGATGCGCGCTACGAAGCGCACAGAATTTGGTTCGGCAGAGAAGAGTATTGCGGCGAGCGCGACATACTACTGCTTCCCTGCGAACTGGTGAGTCTCGACCATCGAAGGGCGTTCTTATGGACGCCGACGACTGCGGCAAGAGATCGACGAGATCCCTGGGTCGTGGAGGTCGTCTCTGACGTCAATCTGAGAGATCAGTTCGGCTTGCAGGACGGCGATGTCGTCGAGATCAGGGTGTCCACCAGTGGGATCCAGAGATAGGTCGGCCCCACAGCCAGGATGGCTGTGCCACACATGCACTTACTTCGGCGAGCGGGTGTCGGCGTGTGTTTTGACGTCGCGCCGTTGCTTGTCTACGACGCGGCGCAGCTCGCGCTCCATTGTTTTGAACGCGTCGTGAATGGCTTTGGCCAACGGCGCATGCGAGCCGTTATCCATCTGCTCTTCTCTGGCAACCAGTTCGTGCCGTGGTCTCACCGTCACATCGATGCGGACGTGATAAGGATTTCCCTTTTGATGGGCGTGGTTTCGTTGCTCGATCGCTACGTCGCAGCGGTTGATGTGGTCGCAAAATTTCTCAAGTCGCGCTGCATATTCAAAAACGAGATTGTCGATCTGGTCAGATTTTTCCAGACCCCGGTACGAGAGCTTAACAGGCAGTTGCATAATTAATTAGATAGTAGCGAATCCCCAGACGTTGAGGGAACAAAAAATATTCCAGCATGGAGCCATCAAATTTGTTGCAGCGAGCGAAACCGCGAAATCAGTTTCGCCGATTCCATTTTCACCAAATCCGATTTCACGTGTTCGACGATCCGGTCGCGCACTGCGGGAGGCAAAAGCTCAACAATCGCCGAATGAATTTCAGCAGGCGCGGCAAACGACCAGCCTTCCTTTCCGTTGCTCGAGACGATTTTCGTAATTTGATCGGCGAGTTCTTTGTGAATGCGGCGATCGGTTTCCACCTCGATCTGTGTCCGTTCCGCAATGGAAGCCGCCCCATGATGAGCGCCCGCGCCGTCGCTCACTGGGAAGCGACCGGCAAAATCGCTCACTTTATCGACCAGCCTTCCGTGCGCGTCGGTGATGTTGAAGGCCTGTACTAATTGCAGGCTCGGGCCACGCATCGGCGTCTCGTTCACCCGGTATGCTTTCAAACTGCCGCGATCAGTGACGATTATAAGAGAACTCGCTGTCATGAACACTCACTGACCAAAAAATTGGGCCGCGCGTGATAACACGCGCTTCGTATCTCTATAAACTAATTCGTTTTTGGCAACAAGATTGCGTTGCCTGAATTTTGCCTCCCTGGCGAGCGCGCTATTTGCGGCGAGCGCGTTCTTCCTCTGCACTAAGCGGCGGAAATTCCACAGGCCGTTTTTTCCAGGATTCCGCACGTGCCTGAGCTTGTGCGCCGCGCACAAGTTGCAGCAAACAACAGGCGCGCCCCCGAAGGTCGACGTCTTCGCCGGATGCGAATTTTCCCGGCTCCGCCAAAAAACCGTTCGGATCCATCGTGTCGAGAATCAGTGCCCACTCGAGATTCTCCTGGCCTGGAAGCACAAAAGGAATCGCCTCATTGTGGGCATTAATCAGCAGTAGAAACGTGTCGTCGCGAATGGGTTCGCCTTCAAAATTAACAACATCGACCGTGTCGCCACTGAGCAGCATGCCGACACAGCGAACGAACGGCGACGCCCATTCCTTGTCGCTCATCTCGCTCCCGCCGGGATTGAACCACATCACATCCCGAATTTCGGAGCCGCGTATCCGGCGGCCTTGAAAAAATTTTGGACGCCGAAATACCGGATGCGCTTCGCGAAACCAGATCAGCTTTCGCGTGAATTCCAGAAATTGGTTCTGCTTTTCGTCGTGCCTCCAATCGAACCAGCTGATCTCGTTGTCCTGACAATAAGCGTTGTTGATGCCCTTCTGCGTTCGTCCCCACTCGTCGCCACCCAAAAGCATCGGCACGCCTTGCGAAAGAAAAAGTGTGGTCAGAAAATTCCGCCGCTGCCGTTCGCGCAGCGCGTTGATCTGTGGGTCGTCGGTTGGACCTTCGACGCCGCAATTCCAGGAAAGATTGTTGTTGTCGCCGTCATTGTTCCCGTCGCCGTTTAGTTCATTGTGCTTTTCGTTATAGCTGACCAGATCGTTCAGCGTCAAACCGTCGTGTGACGTGACGAAATTGATGCCGGCAGATGGGCGCCGACCATTGTGTTGATAGAGGTCGGGACTCCCCGTGAGCCGGTAGCCCATCTCGCCAATGCGCCCCTCATCACCTTTCCAAAAACCGCGAGCAGCGTCGCGATATTTGCCATTCCATTCCGACCACGGCGCCGGAAAGTTTCCCACCTGGTAGCCGCCCACGCCCACGTCCCATGGTTCCGCGATTAGTTTTACCCGCGAGAGAACGGGGTCCTGTTGAATAATTTCAAAGAAAGGGTGCAGCTTGTTAAAACCCCCATGATTACGGGTCAGACTAACGGCCAGATCAAAGCGGAATCCGTCCACGTGCATTTCCAGAACCCAATAACGCAGGCTGTCCATCACGAGCTGAAGCGTATGGGGATGCAACAGATTGAAAGTGTTGCCGGTGCCGGTGAAATCCACATACAAACGCGGATTCTCGGTATGCACACGGTAGTAAGCGAGGTTGTCGATCCCGCGAAAGCAAAGCGTTGGGCCGAGGTGATTTCCCTCGGCAGTATGGTTGTAAACCACATCGAGAATCACTTCGATCCCTGCCGCGTGCAGGTTGCGCACCATCGACTTGAACTCGGAGACCTGTGCCCCCGTTTGCCCGCTGCTGGAGTACTGCGCATGCGGCGCGAAAAATCCGATCGTGTTGTAGCCCCAGTAATTCGTCAGCCCGCGATCAACTAAAATTTTGTCGTTGATGTGCGCATGCACTGGCAGCAGGTCGACTGCGGTCACACCAAGTTTTTTCAAATAATCAATGGCTGCCGGGCTACCGAGCGCCGCGTACGTACCACGCAACTGCTCCGGAACTTCCTGCCAGAGTTTGCTAAACCCTTGCACGTGCACTTCGTAAATCACTGAAGTGTGCAACGGGACGCCGGGTCTCCGGTCACCCTGCCAATCGAATCCGGTTTCGATGACCACCGACTTCGGCACACCCCACGCATCGTCACGGAAGTCCTGCGTCAAATCCTCTTTCTTGTCGCTGACCGCGTAACCGAACATTTCATCTGCCCAAATCACTTCTCCGGCGATAGCTTTCGCGTAAGGGTCGAGGAGAAGTTTCGAGCTGTTGAAACGCATTCCGTGTTCTGGATCGTACGGACCGGCGACGCGGAAACCGTACAACTGCCCGGGGCCGACATCGGGCAAAAACACGTGCCAGATTTGATCGGTGCGTTCGGTGACCGGGATGCGAAAATTTTCTTCGGTCGCCTCAATATTGTCGAATAAGCAAAGCTCGATACCGGTAGCGTGCTCGGAAAAAATGGCGAAATTGACACCGTTCCCCATCCACGTCGCGCCAAGAGGATACGGGTAACCGAGCCAGGTTCTTACCGGAGTCATAAACGAGCCGCGCATTTATCCAGCATCGAGTCCGCATTAGCAATCACGAACGACGGCGACGCGACCAATCGTCGCTGCGCGGCAGTAGCCGGGGTCGGTGACCCAGGAAATTACCTTATGAACAGATACCGTGCGAGCCGGCATCACCGATGCCGGCTACAGCGGATGCTACAAATCCTCCAAAACGCTTCGCGCTTTTTCTACATCGGATGGCCGCAGAATGATTAATCCCTTTGGGGCTTCCCGGCCGCCTGCCAGGTAAGCATACTCGATGTTTACGTCGGCTTCTGCGAGGCGCTCGGCGATTTGGCCCAGCACGCCAGGCTCGCTCGCCGTCTCGATGCTGAGCACTTCAGTTTCAAGCGCCAGCACGCCCGCTTCGCCAAGGAGCATAAGTGCCTTGGTGGGATCGCTCACGACCATGCGCACAACCGTGTGATCGACTGTGTCAGATGTCGCGAGCGCATAGATATTGATTTCGGCTTTGGCCAGCGCTTCACACACGCGCGCGAGAGCGCCGGGACGATTTGCAAGAAAGACCGCGAGTTGGGTGGCCGTTTCGACGGAGAGCTTGGGAGATGCATTCATGCCAGTTCCAAAGTGAGGCCGGGAATGAGTTCTGACAACGGAAAATCGTTAAAGCGTTGAAGCGTTAAATCGTTGAATCGGCTGCGTCTATGATTAGCCAAAGAACTCGCGCGATGCCATCGTCAATCCAAACTGTGGCGCCCAGAACTGAAGCGATCTCGCAAAGAACTGCAGCGCCTGCGCGCCGCGTCGGCTTTGTCACGGCGTGTTCCATCGTGATTGCCAACGTCATCGGCACCGGCATCTTCACGAGCCTTGGTTTTCAATTGAACGACATTCAGTCAGGGTTCGCTTTGCTGATGCTCTGGGTCGTGGGCGGAATCGCCGCGGTTTGTGGCGCGCTTTGTTATGGAGAACTGAGTGCCGCGTTACCGCGGTCCGGAGGCGAGTATCATTTTCTGTCGCAGATCTATCACCCAGCGCTCGGATTCATGGCGGGATTTGTTTCCGCGACCGTCGGATTTGCGGCGCCGACCGCGCTGGCCGCGCTGGCCTTTGGCAAATACCTGCAGGGCGTGCTCGGCTTTGGTTCACCTGTTCTCCTTTCATTCGCGGTGGTCTGGGCGGTGGCGCTATTTCATCTCAAGAACTTGCAAGTCGGCAGCGCGTTCCAAAATTTTTCGACACTGGTAAAATTGCTGCTGATCGGCACACTGATCGCCGCCGGATTTTTCATTCATCCGACGCAGCCCATCGATTTTTTGCCCGCGCGCGGCGATACAATATTGATCTTCAGCGGAGCGTTCGCTGTATCGCTTGTTTACGTGATGTATTCTTATTCTGGCTGGAACGCAGCTGTCTACGTCACCGGTGAGATTAAACAGCCAGAAAAAAATGTGCCGCGCTCGCTGCTTGCAGGGACCAGCCTCGTGATCGTGGTTTACGTCCTTCTTAATGCGATCTTCCTCGCCACGACGCCTGCGCAGGAACTGAAAGGTCAGCTCGAGGTAGCGTTAATCGCAGGAAAACATATTTTCGGCGAAAACGGCGGGCGCGTTGCCGGCGCGGTAATTTGTCTCGGCCTGATTTCCGCAATCAGTTCAATGACGTGGATCGGGCCGCGCGTCACCATGTCGATGGGTGAAGATCATTGGCTGCTGCGCTTGCTTGGCCGCAAAAACAGGCACGGTATCCCGACGAATGCGATCGTCCTTCAACTAGTCATCGTGAACTTACTCTTGCTCATCCGCAGCTTTGAAGACGTGGTTCGTTATACTCAATTTAGTTTGTTGCTTTGCTCATTGCTGGCTGTGCTCGGCGTAATCGTGCTTCGCTTCACGAATCCGAGAATCGCGCGGCCATATCGAGTTTGGCTTTATCCAATTCCGCCTGTTCTTTTCTCGATCATCACGATCTGGATGATGTTTTATCTACTGCGCTGGCATACCGCAGAGTCACTCGCCGGCTTGGGCACGGCGCTTTTTGGTTTGCTCCTCTATTTTTGCGCAAGCAAACGCCCCGTTCGTGCATCATGAAAACAGTTTTGGTCGATATCGATACTCAACGACAGAGGTATTTTTTGGAGTGCGGCGATCCCGCGACTGTGGGACCGCTTTCCAAACCGCGGACATGTCCGCGCACTCCAAGACGGGTGCGCATTAAAGATCGTAGGACTTTGGCAACATTTTTTGTGATAAGTCTCGCTCTTCCTTTCGGTGCCTTTGCGCAAGAGAATCCCGCAGTCGCGCCGCGCGCTCTGCCGGTCGCTGCCGGGCCTAACGATGTCGCGCGTTTTCTTGCAGGAATGCCTGTGCCGGAAAACTCGCCGCTCTCGCCGCTCACGCGCGACCCCGCATGGCAGCAACACGCGGCGTTTTTTGAAGAGCAATTCACGAAGCTTAATGTTCGACAACTGCAAAAACTGCACGCGTGGCAAGAGACGTATCTCCCAGAATCGGTGCAGCAAATCCCCGTTGCGTTTTACATGTTCAGCGGACCCGATTTCCTGTACGTCGATCAATTCTTCCCAAAGGCTGCGGTGTACGTGCTTTGCGGAAAGGAATCGTTGGGTCCGCCCCCGGACCCGTTGCGAATCGCAAACCTGTCCGGCGCGCTGGGAAATTTGGAGAACGCGATGAAGTCCTCGTTGAACACGACGTACTTCATCACCAAAGACATGAAAGTCGACCTGCACGAGCAGAACCTGAATGGCGTATTGCCGATCCTTTACGCTTTTATCGCGCGAGCCGACAAATCGATCACGAACGTGACGCTTGGCTCTCTGAGCAGCAGTGGTGCATTTCAAGAAGGCGCGCACGGCACGTCCGGCGTACGCATCAGGTATACCGACAGTCAATCGGGTGATTCGCAAACGATGTACTATTTCACCACCGATATTTCCGACGGCGGAATCAAATCGACTCCGGGTTTCCTGAAATTTTGCCAGCGGTTGGGCGTGGGCTCCAGCTTTCTCAAATCATGTTCCTATCTGATGTTTGAAAATGGTTTCGGCACGATCCGCAATTTCATTCTCGATCACAGCAGATTGGTCGTGCAGGACGATTCCGGAATTCCGATCGCTAACCTCGACCCAAACAAATGGAACGTGCGTCTGTTCGGCGTTTACCTCGGCCCGATCGAACTGTTCAAACAACATTACCAGCCGCGGCTGCGCGAATTGTTCGCGCAGAGCAATCCGCCGCCGCTCGAGTTCGGATTCGGTTACCAGTGGAACTACAAGGAAGCGAATTTGATTGTCGCAGAGCGCAAGTGATGCCGTCAGCCATTGCTAAAACCTGCGAAACCACGAATACGGAAACGCATCTCCCGGGCAATCCGTCGACCAGCGCGGTGGATTCATTTCGCGATGCGGCCGCACCGGGATCTCTCCTCTGTCGACCTTGCCGCAACGTTCTCGCAGGTAGCGGATGAGTTCTTCGCACGCATCGAGTTGCGCGCGCGTTGGCTGGTCGCGATTAAAATCGCCGACCAAACAAATGCCGAGCGAAATATTGTTCAAATAATCGCTGTGCACGTGGCCGCCGTTGATTTGGCGTCGCCAGCGATCGCCTACTTCGATCTGACCGTTGCCGGTGGAAGTTCCGTTGCCGATCACGAAATGGTATGCGAGCCCGTTCTGCATTCGGCGAACATGTCGGTGATAATAATCAAAGACGCGCGCGTTTCCCTGCCGTGTGCCGCTGTTATGGACAACAATGAACTGCCATCGGCGCCGTTTCACCGGCGCGCGTCGGATGGCGTCGATAACTGATCTGGTGAGATAATGATAGTTACTCGAACGCTGAGACCAGGGCCAGAAGCCGAACCTGCGCGGCGGCGGCGATGGCGGAGGCTCGTAGCCTTGATCTTCTTCAACACCGGATTTCTCGATTACAACCTGGGCCCGCTCGCCCGCCGGAACTGCACGGGGAACTTTTGGCTGCGGCGTGGGCACGGGCGTGGCCACGGCAATTGCCCGCGCCGGTGGCGGTGTTTCTGTTGCCGCGCTGCGCTCTTCCATGTGAGGTGCCGGCGTTTTTGGTGGCTTCGGTGTTTCCTCCGCTACTCGCGCCACTTTGGCTTTCGCAGTTCTCTTGGATTTTCGCGCGGTTTCTTTCCCGCCCGATTTCTTTTTCGCAGCTTTCGGTTTGGGTGTGGGCGTGTGGCGCCGCTTTGATTTCGGTGAAGCGCTGGCCTCCGGCGTCTCGCGCGGGGTAGGCGATGGTGTTGTGTCCTCTGTTTGGACGGATTTCTTCGCTTTCTTTGTTGCCTTGGTGCTTGCTCGTTTTGCCGCGGGGCTCGGAGATTTCCTTGGTTTCGGGGACGACGCAGTCGGGGATTCGCTTCGCTCGCTTTCGTTGCGCCGGCTTTGTTGTTCTTCACTGACCTGCGCGCGGAGGAGACCTGTAATGATTGCGCCGAGGACGAGCGCAGTTGCGAGCCAAATGCGAAAGCGCACCACTGCGACGGAGCGTAACAGAGCGCGCGATGCGATCAACGCTTAGAGCAGTGATTTGTTAAAAAAGTTACAAAGGCTACAATGTTAAAATGGTGCTCCCTTGTAACTCTTGTAACTTTGCAATCTTCTTAACTCTTTAACTCAGCGCCACCGGTTCCGGTGCAACAGGCGCCGACCTGCGCATTCGCTCGCGTTCGCGACGCAGGATGGCGTTCAATTTGCCTCCCAACAACAACAGCAGACAAGTCAGATACATCCAGGTGAGCAGCACAACGATGGACGCCAGCGCCAGATATGTCGGGTTGTATCGATCATATCGTGCCACGTAGAACTGGAAAAGTTTCGTCGCGACGATCCAGCCTACCGCAAAGAAAATCGCGCCCGGCAACGCCTGACGAATGGTCGAATAATTTTCGGGCGTGAGTACATAAAGCGCGAGCGCCAGAACAATCAGGGCGAACGCGGTGAATGGCACATTCAGGTATCCAATCCACGCTTGCAGTGGGAATGCGAGTTGAAAATTGACTTCCGCAATACCGGCCAACTTTTCACCGAATACGATCGCGTTAAAGCAAAACACGATAACGATCCCAAACCAGAACAGCATGAAAAATGAGATGATATATTTTGACCACCAATGCGGATCTTCGCGCATGCCGTACGTATGGCTCAGGGCCCGCGAGATTGTCGCAATGAAGACCGTCCCGAAATAAATTCCGAGAATGATCCCTGCGTTGGCAAGCAGACCGCTCGAACCCGTCACCACCACATTGGCCATCGCAGAATCCAGAATGTCCTGCACCTTGGTGTCGGGGGGCATGAAGCTTTTCAGGAGAAGAAACATCCGATGCAACTTACTCGGGTCCGTGCCGAACAGACCCAGCAAGTGCCAGAGAAACAGCGAGCCGGGCGCCAGTGCGAAAAGAAGCAGATACGCCATCTGTGCAGCCAGACCGGTTGTCTGATCGGTCGCCGTTTCCCAAACCATCCTGCGCAAAACGCGCCAGATGAATCGGAGATACTTCATGTGCGCGAGAGTTTACTTTGCCCCGCGCAAATATCCATTAAAGTCCGAATACTCTCCCGGGTGAGCCCGCGTTTTTTCCGGCGCAGCCGAGTTTCACGTTGCACCATGCTAATCGACAAGTTGTGAAAAAGAGAATCCTGATCCTCACCGCCAGCTTCGGAGAAGGTCACAATGCGGCTGCGAAAGGAATTCGTGACGGGCTGAACCGTGTCGCTTTGGAACGGACTGAGGTTGAATTGCGCGATTTATTCGCTGAAGCCTACGGCCCAATTAACGAGCTAGTGCGAAGAAGCTACCTCGGGCTGGTCAATTTCGCGCCGCGCGCTTGGGGAAGTGTTTACCGCTGGCTCGATCGAAAGAACGATTTCGATAAGGAATTCGAGCGATTCTTCCGCTTAAAAGATCATTTCACCGCCTTGCTCGACCGATTTCAACCCGACGTCGTCATTTGCACTTTCCCGGCGTATCTGAATCTGCTCCGAGAAATTGAAGGAGCAAACGGCGACCGTGTTCGGCCATCCAAGAGTGTGGTGGTGGTCACGGATTCGATTACCATCAACGCGGCCTGGTATCGCTGCGCCGCGGATTATTTTCTCGTTGCCAACGAACAGAGCGCCTCCGTCTTGCGAGCAGTAGGAGTCGCGCCGGAAAAAATCAAGGTGTTTGGATTTCCCGTCAGCCCCAAATTTGCTGAGTTTGCCGGGTCGAATCGAGTGTTGCCTTCCAATAACTGCGACCGTCGGGTCTTGTACATGATTCATGCCGCTACGGGCCGAGCGCCGGATGTCGTACGTCGCCTCGCTACCCTTGGCGTCGATCTGACTGTGACGATTGGCCGGGCTGATAAACTTCGGCCGGCTATTGAAGCGGCGGCAGATGGTGCGGCCAAGATCGTCGGCTGGACCGATGAACTTCCGCGCATGCTGTTCGAGAGCCATTTGCTCATCGGGAAAGCCGGAGGCGCGACGGTGCAGGAAACGATCGCTGCCGGCTGTCCCATGATCATCAATCAGGTCGTTTCCGGTCAGGAGGAAGGGAACGCTCGCTTGATCGTCGAAACCAACTCCGGCGTGATCGCGCTTTCACCGGCAGCCGTCGCCGCACACGTACAACGCGCGTTCGCTGATGACGCAAAACAATGGCGCGAATGGGCGGCGAACATCTCGAAGCTAAGCCGCCCACGCGCTGCGCTCGACATCGCTGAGTTTTTATTGTCGATTTGAGGCCAACTCGTCGCCGCCTGTAAAGACACGCAGGATTTCCAGCTTCGGTGAAAGAACAACAAGGTCGGCGTCAGCTCCCACTCTCAATCGGCCTTTTGTTTGGAGGTCGATGGCTTGTGCAGGATTTTGCGTCGCCATTGCGACGGCTTCATGCAACGGCACATTGACCTCGCTAACCATTCTTCGTACGAGATCGACCATGCGCGCAGCGCTGCCAGCCAGCGCCGAGCGATCACTGAGTAAACAGACGCCGCCTGCCACGAGACAATCATTACCGAAGAGCGAAAATCGAGATTCATCCGGCAGTCCGGCCCCAGCAGTTGCATCTGTTACGAGGCAGATTCCGCCCGGGCCCTTGGCGCGGTACAACATTTTCATCAACGTTGGCGAAACGTGATGGCCGTCGGCAATTAGTTCGCAACTGATTTGCGGCTCGCTTAATGCAAACTCGAGCAAACCGCCGACACGATAGACTCCACGACGGCGCGCGGAGGACATGCAATTGAAGGTATGCGTGACACTGCGCATGCCGCGCTCGAACGCGGCGCGCGCGTCTTCGTCCCAGGCATCGCTATGTCCTCCGCTTACGCTGATTCCATGCTTGCGGAAGTTTTCTATCGTCTCGAGTGCCCCCGGCAATTCCGGCGCGATCGTGACGCGTTTGATCACATCGGCATGTTCAAGCAGTCGCTGCACCGCAGCCAGTGACGGGTCCTGAATGAATTCCGCGCGTTGCGCACCGCACTTTTCTTTTGAAATGAACGGACCTTCAACGTGAACGCCCGCGATGGTAGGGACAGCGCGCTGCGCTGTCCGGACGCCGCGGCGCGGCGTCCCTACCTCGGCCCCCACAATCCAATCCCGAACGGCTCTCAGCACTTCAACGAGCTTCTTAATCGGCGCTGCCGCTGTGGTGAGCAGAAGCGACGTGGTGCCGCCGCTGGCGTGATAATCGCAAATGGCGCGAAATGCTTCTACCGAGGCCTCCATAGTGTCACGGCCGAGCGCGCCATGCACATGAAGATCAACGAAACCAGGAGCGAGATAATTTCCCGCAAGATCAACGACGTCTTTCCCTCGCGCCCGCGCAGCCGGGCGGATGGCGTCGATTTTTCCGTCGTGAACAACCACTTCAAGCCCGTCGCGGATTCCATCGGGAAAAATCAAACGCGCGTTTGTGAGGATCATGGTTGGTAAGCGAGACGATTTCTGTAGGGGAAGCCGTTGGCTTCCCCCGGACGATAACGTCGCCTATCGGAACTGATTGCCTTTGGTCGCTTCAAAGTCCATTTTCAATGTTGACGATGGATTCAGATTACGATGTCGCGATCATCGGTGGCGCGTTTTCGGGCGCGGCGACTGCGCTGATGCTGAAACGCAAACGACCCCAAGCGCGGATCCTGATCATCGAAAAAACGGACGAGTTCGATCGCAAAGTCGGTGAATCGACCACGGAAGTGAGCAGTTGTTACATGACCCGGATTTTGGGTCTCACCCATTACCTCGGCCATCATCAACTAGCGAAACAAGGACTGCGTCTGTGGTTTTCCAATCGACCGGATCAAGGCTTTGATGACTGCGTGGAGGTTGGCACCCGTTATCAGAGCCGGTTGCCGGGTTTTCAGGTGGACCGTGCAAAGCTCGATTCACATATGCTAGATCTCGCAGTGGACGCGGGTTGCGAACTATGGCGTCCAGCGAAAGTAATAAACCTGGAGCTTAATAACGGGAGCGGCCAAAGGGTAGGCGTCGCCCGCGAACTCGGGGAATCCACCGTTCGCGCACGTTGGCTGGTCGATGCTACGGGACGCGCTGCCATGTTTGCGCGAAAGCTCGGATATTTTCGCCCGAACACGGAACACCCCATCAACGCGGTGTGGGCGCGATTCACCGGCGTCAAGGAGTGGGACAGTTATGAATGGCGACAACGTTTTCCCGATTACGCGAACCGTTGCCGCACCGCGCGTGAGTGGGCCACAAATCACCTTTTTGGGCGCGGTTGGTGGGTCTGGATCATTCCATTGCAGGGCGGCGATGTGAGTGCCGGAATTGTCTACGACAGTCGCATCTTTAAGTTTCCAGAAGGCCCGACTCTGGGGCAACGGCTGCACGCCCACATTCTCAGCAATCCAGTTGGGCGGGAAATTTTCGGGGCAGCAAAGGTGATTGAAGGCGACGTGCACGCTTTGTCGATGCTGCCATATCACAGTGAAAAAGTTTGCGGCGACGGCTGGGCCGCAGTCGGTGACGCCGCCGGTTTCATCGATCCACTTTACAGTCCGGGTTTGGATTTTTGTTCCTACACTTCCTATTACGTTGCCGATTTGCTGGCGCACAGTTTAGCGGGAGAAGATGTGACGGAGCGGCTTCGCCACTACAACCAGCAATTTCCAATCACGTATCGGTACTGGTTCGAAAGTCTCTACAAAGACAAATACTACTACATGGGGGACGCCGAGTTGATGTCGGCCGCGCTGCTTCTCGATGTAAGCAGTTACTATCTCAGTTTGGTCCGCGCAGTTTATCGCGATCCGGAACGTGCGTTTCTCACTCTGCCTTTCACGGGCGCCCGCGGTGGATTCGCCCGGAACGCGATGAATTTTTACAGCCGACGTCTCGTCGCCTTGGCAAATCGCAGATGGGCGACTGGTTATTATGGAAAAAGAAACGCCGGCTGGCGCGAGCTCTATGATGGATTTGTTCCAGACATTCGGATTCGCAAACAGCTTCGTCGCGGTCTGCTGCGCTGGTGGAAATGTGAGCTCATCAACCTTGGGCTGATGCTACGTCGGAGAATTGTTTCTTCAGCAACTCGGCCATCCGCCGAGTGGGCTCTTAACCAATCACGAAGCACGAATGTCGAGTGACGAAATAAGCACAAAGCCCGAATGACATCACGGCTCTTCGTCCCTTAATCATTCGTCATTCTTTCGAGCTTCGTCATTCGAATTTCGTCATTCCGACCAGTTGGCGTCGATTCGTGTCCGTTCGTGGTTGACCTGGCCCTAGGGGCTTAGCAGTCCGGCGTACCAATGAAGAAACGTCTCGCCAAAAAACATCCAGGTAACCGCACCGAACGCCAGGTAAGGTCCAAAGGGTAGTTTGGCCGACCAAACAGGTTTTCCTACGACGAGCGTAACCAATCCGATCATGGAGCCGAGAAGCGATCCTGCGAAAAGACTAAACAATACCGCGCGCCAGCCGAGGAACGCCCCAATCGCGGCCAGAAATTTTAAGTCGCCGCGCCCCATTGCCTCGCGAGGAATCACAAGCTCACGAGCTATGCCGGAAATGTCCGTCAGATCATCGAGCATTAGCACGTGACCTTCGGCGGTGACGCGGTCGTAGCGGAACTCCAGCGTCACGTATCCAAATGTGTGGTGGTCGATCCTGGCCTCGTCGCACTCGAGCAATAATCGATCTTTCTCTCGCGCAAAATATTCGCTCCACAGGCTTTCTTCACCGCCTACAGCGAAATGAGCGTCGTCCCCGCGTTTTGTCCACGTGAACGGCGTTGGCGCGTCAAATCGAATCCGTTTTCTTCCGAAAGCGATTTTGCCTGCTTCCAGGACAATCAAAAGGATCACATAGCCAAGAGCAGCTGCGAGCAACGAGCGAACACCGGCTGCGAGCCGCGAATCGGTCCCCATCAAAGCAGGAACGGTGAGACTGCAGGCAAGGCCCGCGATTACTCCGCCGATCGTTACCCGATCTGGAATAATAAAATGCTCAAAGTCGATGAAAGTTCCGACGATGAGTAAGCAAACAAAAATCCAGTACGCGATTGCCACCTGCCACGGAAACCTTTCCCAGATTGCGAGAAAAAGCAGTGCGGTCACCAGTTCCACAGCGAAATAGCGGAAGGCAATTTTCGCGCCGCAATTTGCACACCGGCCCCGAAGCGCGAGCCAACTGACCAACGGCAGATTCTGATGCCAGGGAATTGGTTGTTTGCAACTGGGGCAGAACGATCGACGCGGCTGGTTGATCGAAAGATCAAAAGGCCAGCGATAAATACAAACATTCAGAAACGAGCCGACCGCCGCGCCGAGCGCAAACGCGAACGTGCCGAACAGAAATTCGTGATGCGGATGATACACGCTATTAGCCGGCAATCTGTTTCAACCGGCGGCGCTCCATGAGCCAGGCGATCCAGATGCAGCTCTCGTAAAGCAGACACATCGGCAGCGCCAGTGCGATCAACGTCAGAATGTCTGGGGTCGGTGTGATGATGGTCGCCAGGATAAAGATCAACACGACAGCGTACGGCCGGGTGCGCGCCATGAATTTGTAAGTGATCAATCCAAATCGGACCAGTGCCAGAACGACCACCGGCAATTCGAACGCCAGACCGAACCCGAGGGTAAACCGCGTCACGAATGAGTAATACTGTTGCACCGTCCAGGTCGGCGCCCATCCCAGATTCTCGGTGTCGTGAAAGAAAAAGAGAATCGTTTTCGGCAGCAGCCAAAAATAACAGACGAACACGCCCAGAAGGAACAGCGCAAAGCTGACTCCGATTGCAGGAAACAAGAACCGCTTCTCGACGCCAGTGAGCGCGGGCAAAACAAATTGCGCCAGAAAATACAGCAACAGTGGAAAGGAAAGAACGATGCCGGTGTAAAACGCCAGATGAAATGAGATCACGATTGAATCAGTGATGCCGAGCGCCTTGAGCGTTCCAACTTGCGAGCCCACATCGCGCAGCGGCGCCTGCATGACCCGCACGAGGGTCGATCGAAACGCAAAGCAAGCAATCATCGCGACGCCGAGGGTGACCGCCATCTTCACAATCGTCCATCGCAAGTCCTCGAGATGTTCGAGAAACGGTTTGGAGGTTTCGCTCTCAGGTGAATCACGAAACTTGAAGATGTCTCGCAGCGCCATTGGTCAAGAATTCGAAAGATGTCCACGCTTCCAAAAGCGATGCGAGGACGCGCACGCACTTCTAAAGCTTACGCGAAATGGAGATAGCAGCTCGCGCCGGTTTTGCGCGAAGCGCTTTGGGAGTGCGAGGCGTCTTCGCATCGCTCTTTAATCATCGTTCGCGAGAAGGCCGCGCGCCCAGAGACCTGCCATCAGGCTGAGCGTATTGGCGTCGCGAATTTCGTTCTCCGCGATCATGCGGCGAATTTGCTCCAAGGTAAACTCGCGGCAATCGAGAATCGATTCCGCTTCATCTCGATCCGGGGGTTCCTTACAACGCTGCACCGGGCGTGCCAGAAAAAAGTAGCCACGCTCATCGGTGAATCCTGGTGAGGAAAAATAATGGCCAATCGCAATGAGTTCGCCGTCTTTGAGGAGTTCGTAACCGGCCTCTTCGCGAAGTTCGCGCAACGCGACTTGTTCGATTGTCTCTGTGGAGCGGCCGGGATCACCGCTCCCGGCTACAGTATCGATCTGGCCAGAGGGCATTTCCCAGATAGCTTCGCGGATCGGAATGCGTTCCTGGCGAATGAGCAGAATTTTACCCTCGCGCGTTATCGGCGCGATGATCACAGCCGCTTTGCGATGTACAATTGTCCACGTGCGCGGCTCACTTCGGGACGGCGTTCGGACGCGCTCGGTTACGACTTCGAGATGCGCATTGGCAAAGTGCCGTTCGCTCGAGATGGTTTCCCACGTGCGCTCTTTCACGCGGAAAGATTATGAACGCGGGGGAGAAAAGCGAATCCTCAGGTAACCCCGTTTGTGAATTTCTTCCGCACTCAGTCGCCTGCGTGCCAGATATCGTTCCAAAATCGGATTGCCGGATTGGAAAGGTCATGTTCATAGCTGAGTCCGCTAAGGCTTGCTACGTCCAACATAAAAAATTTCCCGACGAATGGTTCGAGACCGAGCCAGCGAGCGGTGAACACTCGCAGGAAATGTCCGCTGGAAAAAATTAGCACATCCCCTTTGATCGCGCGTATCCGACTGACAACACGATCGGCTCGCGCACCGATCTGTTGTGGCGATTCCCCGTTGGGGCAACCGTCGCGAAACAATTGCCAGCCGGGCCGCTTCGCACGAATCTCCGACGTTCGAAGACCTTCGTAATCGCCATAGTTCCATTCGATCAGATCGCGATCGCGTTGTGCTACTGCGCCGAATCCGGCCAGTTCACAGGTCCGAACGGCGCGCTGCAACGGACTCGTGAAAACCCCGGCGAAAACAAATCCCGCCAACCGCTTCCGAAGTCGGAGCGCATTGCGTTCGCCGCGTTTCGTCAGAGGTAAATCGGTAAGTCCGGTATGTTGAGCCGTAACGCTCCAGGCAGTCTCTCCGTGGCGCGCCAGATAGACTACAGGAAGAATTTCGCTCATCGCCAGGTCTCAAGGAGCGGTTTTTACAAAATGTTCACTTGCCAGGTGCGGTCTTCCCAACGCTGATCTCCTTTCCAAAAAAATGTAAAGGCAAACACTGATCCAATTGGCCAATCCGCGGTGGGAAAATCGGCGAGCCAGAGATTCAGCGCATCCTGATGAATCGTCGCTGATTGGTCAGTCCGCGCCCAGTTATCCGTCGACCAGACAATATTGGCCTCCGCGGCAAGGATGATTCGCAAAATTTTTCTGCGCGATATGCGCCGCAGCGGATGCCGCAGACTCCAAATCTCGTATCGGTTCCCCACCGGATTTACAACGTAGCGCTGGTACGCGGGCTCGACGCGGTAAAAGCCAATGCCATCGTGCCGGCTCCGTACGAGTGAAACATATTCGGCGTGCGACCAGCAAAGCGGCATTGCCGCGCCGGTTGGGCAACCACGTTTCATCCTCGCGTGCGGCAGATCAGGTCCGTCCCATACCTGTTCGGTGAGCATGCCGCCTTCATTGGAAAAGTCTTCCATAGTCTTGATGAATGGCTTCGGATCGTGCCCCGCGGCAAGTTCGTAATGGCCGCGTTCTCCTGTGAGAATGGGCCAGCAACGGCCAACACCCGTTCCATCGAAAGCGCCGCCATCATCTTTTTGACCGTAGCCGTCGTGATTGTAACGCCGCCAGCCTGGGCCCTGCGGTAACTCATGCTTGAGCACACGATCGATCACTTCGATTGAGTCGCGTACGACCGCATCGTTCGGGTCGCGAATGCCGAATCGCACCAGGTGGAGGAAATCGCCGCCGACCACATTGCGTGCCGGATGCAGCCCGCCGCCGTTGGCAATCTGAATCATCGCTGTGTTTGCGTCTGCATGCGGGTCAGGCGCGTTAGGATCAGTCGGAGTGATCCGGATGTAATGGCGTCGAATTCCCTCGACCAGCTCGCCCTGCGTTGTGACGGTCCACTCTTCGACGTGCGCCGCCAGCCAGTCCGCATACGCGAAAACAAAATCTGCAACATCCGTTTTGGAGAAGTCCTTTGCCCACTCAGCGGCGCAGACAAGCGCTGCAATCACAACGGCGAGAGTCGAAGGTGAATAGCCGGCGTTTTCCTCCCAGCGATCCTGCGTTGTCACCGGTCCCTGCAAAATCAGGCGCGCAGCGGCGCGCACAATCATCGCGCGAGGATGAAACAAGCCGAGAGCACTGCGCTTGTGCAACCACCACGCCAGCAGGATCGGGAACGCAATCTGGTCGAGCTGCAACCCGAACCAATAAGCAGTCCCGTCGATCCAACTGTTTTGCGGAAAACTGCCGTCCGTCCGCTGGATCGCCGCCAGCCAGATCAACGCGCGCAACGGCGTGCTTGTCTGACCCGTGGCGAGGAGCGCCATCGCGCTATGCACGAGATCGCGCGTCCAAACGAGGTGATAACCACCCAGGTCCTGGTCGCCCTTTGTCTCGCCCCAAGGAATGCTCATCGACGCGACCATTGCGCCTTGAAAAACTTTGTCCTCATGCGCGAGCAACACGCATCGGCTCAGCCGATACATTCCGCCGTCGTCGCAAGTATCTGTACTAAAATCAAATTTCCGATCCACCACTGCGCGCTGCCACTGACGAACGTACGCGGCTTGATGTGATTCAAACGCGCTTGCGAACGATTGGAATAACTTGGTGGCCGCGCTTTCGTAACTTCGACCAAATGCAACCGCGATTGTGAATTCGCCACTGTCAGGCAAGTCGATCTCGCCTGTCAGCGCGATATTTCCGTCGGTCGCTGCTGCAAATTCCCAATCCATTTTGAAGTTCTGCATCAAATCCTGCCATCCATCGCTGAAGCCGACATAACCGACGGATCGGCGGCAAAAACCCGTGTTGCATGCCATGACCAAGTGCACGTCTTCGCGCTGCGCACGCAAGAGTTCGTTGTCGCCGAGTTCAGAGCACCACGCGGAGTTGCCGGCGCCAAAACCGGCAAGGTGCGGCGCCAGCAGGGCGTAGAGGCGCAACTTGCCACGTAGCGATTCGTCGAACACCTCAAGCCGCGTATGCACCAGCAGCACAGACAGGTGCGGGTCGGTGAGCACATGTTTGACTACGCGATAGCGGCCGTCCGGGTCTGAATTTGTGAGACGATAAAAAAGGCAATCGCGCTCCGGGTATTCGATCTGATGATTCAGGTCTCGTTTTTCTTCGTGGCAAAATGTTTCGCCATCGCTGATGAGGAACTGAAAATCGCGGGTATTTGGTTTATCGACGTGCGGATAGTAAACCTCGTTGACGATTCCGTGACTGAGCGTGAAC
>Ga0209377_1000021_pt1 | contig 77472 bp, 63 predicted proteins | sample GraSoiAngelo_141_FD_185898 | JGI IMG/M metagenome (GOLD analysis project Ga0209377, IMG submission 185898) | Grasslands soil microbial communities from the Angelo Coastal Reserve, California, USA - 14_0929_12_40cm (SPAdes) (version 2) | ecosystem: Environmental > Terrestrial > Soil > Grasslands ...
GCCACGCTCGCCCCCGGCGGCGGTCGCTCAGCTTTTTCTCGTTAGACGCTGGGAGATTTTATGAAATGCCCTTTTCGTTTATTGGTCTTACTGCTTGGCAGTGTCCTATTCGTCAATGTGATCTGGGCAGAATCGGCTACAGATCCAATCTACTTGAAAGTTGCTGACGGATGGAAGGGTTTGTATGGGCACGGCGATGAGTACGCTGAATTCCATGTCAAAGGCAATGACGCGCAACTCCAAGATGCTTATCACGTTCTGCTGGGAAATAACGTTGGGATGATGGTTTCTTTTGTGGATAAAAAAGAATTTCATGACCAAAAAGATTTGTTAAGTGCGCACGCTCAGTGGGAAATTAATTACTGGCATGAACATGCCAGCAGAGTGGAAAGTAATATTCGACAGGATTTAATGGGCTCAAATCAGGGCCTAAAAGTAACTGAAATAAAAGTGTACAACGACAAAGGCGCGCAAATGTCATCTTATTTGATTGGGCTTGCTGCAAATGATGGCGTCTTTGTTCTCTCGGTCTCGCCAGCTAAAAAGGAAGTGGATCCATTGGTGAAGGAGCTAGTGAGTTCTTTTAAGCTCGTGCATCAAAAATTGGACCCTGAACGTGTCAAGAATTTGGCATCCGAAGCCAAAGCACATGACTGAGTGCAGGTCTAACTAAGCGCTGGAGCTTCTATCTTCTTTAAAGCCGACCCGATTTGGTGCAAAAGGGCGGCAGCTGCGTGGTGCCGGTGTCAGGCTGCCAACGCGTTGATCGCCTTCCATTCTTCCGGGGTTAGCTTGAGCCTGGTGGCAGCGACATTTTCTTCCAGGTGCGCGAGAGACGATGTCCCGGGAATTGGCAACATTGCAGGTGATCGCTCCAAGAGCCACGCAAGTGCTACTTGGTAAACGCTGACGCTGTGAGCCTTTGCCGCGAGACTAAGCGGGTGCTCAGGCTTTAGCCCTCGACCTCCGCCGACGGGAAACCATGGCAAGAAACCAAGATTTTCTTTCTCGCAATAGGCCAAAACGTTTTCCGATTGGCGATCCTCGATGTTGTAGCGGTTCTGCACACTTACGATCGGAACGATCTTGCGCGCGCGTGCAATTTCTTCCGGATCCACGTTGGATAATCCGATGTGCCGGATCTTGCCGGCATCTTGCATTTGCTTGAGCGCGCCGACCGATTCTTCAATCGGAACTTTAGAATCGACCGCGTGCAACTGATACAAATCGATTCGCTCCAAGCGCAGGCGCTTCAAACTTCCTTCGAGAGCTTGTTTAAGATGTTCGGGTCGGCAATTTGGTACCCAGTTCCCCGGTCCCGGTCGAGTCAGTCCGCCTTTCGTCGCGATAACCAGTCCGTTCGGGTAAGGATGAAGCGCTTCTGCGATGAGCAGTTCGCTTGTCTCCGGTCCGTATGCGTCAGCGGTGTCGATCAAATTCACGCCAAGCTCGACTGCGCGGCGCAGGATCTTGAGCGCGTTCTCCCGGTCTGGAGGCCAACCCCAAATGCCTTCCCCGGTGATGCGCATCGCGCCAAAACCGAGCCGGTTTACTGTGAGGTCGCCACCCAATTTAAAAGTCATATTCGTGGCCATTCTCGATTTCGTTGTTGACTCAGCTCCGAAGATTACATCGGATTTCCCGGCGACAAGCGCGGCTCCACTGGCAAGACTTATTTCAACAAATCTCCTTCGCGTGACGCTTCGCCCGTGACCAGCTTGAGAAAGTTCGTCTGCCATGGCCGCCCCCGGAGTACGTTCGCGAAGACGACCATCAACGCAACTGAGTTGTTTCCTTTCGCCCCCGCATCAGAACCGCGAATGCCTCCTCAAGATCCCTGCCAAACGTCACAATGCCTCCTTCGTGCCCTGCCATCACCAAGATCTTTCTTCGGTGCGCCTCGCCGCTCTGGAATAGTTGAATTATTTCGCAGACCATTTCTGGTGTGCCGTACTCAGCGGCCTTTGAAGTTGTCGGAACTCGATCGAGAAGGGTCAGCCACAAGCTCGAGTCGTGGCAATGAATAACCGCACGCGCGGAGCCATCCGATTTGTAAACCGCAGCGTGAGTCAACGATTCAGATGATGGAATCGCGACTCCTTCGTATCGGAGCCAGTTTCGCTTAGAGTCGTAAGCCACCACTCTCGCGCAGTCGGCGAGCGTCAGCTCAGACAAGGCGCCAGTCGCCGAGCCGGTGACGTAAAAATTGTTAGTCACGCCTTCTCTCACACTCAGGTTGCCAAAGCTGACGCCGTTCGAGCTCACGCCGATCAATTGCAGCTCAAGAAGTTTGCGCCTGTATGTATTCACCTCGGCAAGTCCGGGAAAGGGCGCAAGTTCTGAGGCCGCGCGCTCATATGTGAACTTTACGTATTCACTCACGGCGCGTGTTCGGGAAAAAGAGAGAAAATACTTGTCTCATTTGCTTCGCAGATTCCGCGCTCGGTGATCAGCCCGGTCACGAGATGTCGCGGCGTGACGTCGAAGCCCAAATTGGCAGCCGCACTTCGCTCCGGCGCAAGGTGCACTTCGACGTGTCGCCCACCCAGCCAGCCGTCGGCACGTTTTATTTCCTCGGCGGCGCGTTGCTCGATCGGAATTTGTGTTACGCCATCGCGCATCTTCCAATCAATCGATGATGAAGGCAGCGCCACGTAGAACGGAATATCGTTCGCCTTAGCCGCAAGCGCCTTCAGATACGTCCCGATTTTGTTTGCAACGTCTCCGGTGTAAGTCGTGCGATCGCTACCAACAATGATCAAATCCACATTCCCATGTTGCATCAAATGTCCTGCCGCGCTGTCTGCGATCACTGTGTGAGGCACGCCATGCTCGCCCAGTTCCCACGCGTTAAGTTTCGAGCCCTGATTTCTGGGTCGCGTCTCCGATACCCAGACGTGCACCGGCAACCCACTGTCGTGCGCGGCGTAGATCGGTGCGGTTGCAGAACCATGGTCCACGAAAGCGAGCCATCCTGCGTTGCAATGCGTAAGCACATTGACGGGCCTGCCCGCGTTCTTGCTCGCGATTGACTGAATCAGTTTCAGTCCGTGGTGCCCAATCATGCGGCAGTGCTCGACATCGTCGTCGGCAATCTGCTCAGCGGTACGTCGAGCTAAAGCGACTTTCTCATCGGCGGTGTTTCCGCGTGCGATGGTCTCCAGCTGACGCGCAAGAGCCCAGGAGAGATTCACCGCCGTCGGTCTTGTCGCTTTCAATTGCGTTGCTGCGCTGGACACACGCTCATCGAATGAACCGCGCTCCGCGGCTTCTAGCGCGGCGAGATACATGCCGTATCCAGCACTCACGCCAATCAACCCCGCGCCGCGAACATGCATATCGCGAATGGCCGTCGTCATTTGCTTGAGTGTGCGCACTTCTTCGATCACGAACTGGTGCGGCAAAAACCGCTGATCGATCAGTTGCACCACGTTCGGGTCTTCCAGCTTCAGCCAAATCGTTCGGAAATGTTGACCGCGTACCTTCACATCTTCTGATTTACGACGTACGCATTGATCGCAAATTCAGCAATCGCTTATCCCCATCGGGAGGCTCGCTCGACGAAACGCTATTCGGCTGTCAAGGACGAGCCCGGCAGCGGGCCGCCAAATAGCGCGCACAACAGATTCTGCAGCGACCAATTATTATCCAACTCGACCCACTGACTTCCGGCGCGCGGGTAATCCGTTGCCGTCAAAATCGCAGTGACGCGACCGCTTTCTTTCAGCAGATACATTTTCGCGCCGGGCGCCAGATCAATCCAACCGCAAGCCGGGCCGCCGCGAAACCGCGCCACTGGGATCAACTCACCGCGACGGCCACTGGCAAAGAATGCGCTTTGTGCACGGTCGAACCAGACACCGGGGAATTGAAAATCGAATGGTTCGTCGCGGCGCGGATTGTCATCGCCGGCATAAGGCAAATTACTGAATGTGATCCTCGCCATCAGCCCACCGTTGCTGGGCTCCAGGTAAAGTTGGCGCCACGTCGTTGCGCCGTAAGCGTACGTCTGCGGGTGATCGGGGCTCGTGATTTTGATCGCGCCTGCAACAGCCGAAGCGCTCGTCGCAACCAAGGTCACCAGAAAAATCGCGACTCGCATGTTGCGAATCTTATCGATTACGCGCGTGTTCGTCCAGTCGGACACGAATTATCAAAGGTCAATTCCCATACCGATTGCTCCGGGGAGTTCCTCCCAGCCACGGCGCTTCCAGAACTCGCGGCCGCGCGGATTATCCTCCGCGACCATGATAATTACGCGCTTCACTCCAGTCCGGCGCAGGCCCTCCAGACATTCATCAAGTAGACGCTGGCCGAGTCCGCGTCTCTGATAAGCAGGATCAACTGCGAGATGATAAACGTGCCCACGTCTTCCATCATGACCACACAACGCGACAGCAATGAGTGCGGATCCATCCGCCGCCACTCTGCTCAGTCCCGGATTGCGCCCCAGAAATTGAGCAACGCTTTCCCGATCATCGCCCTCGGCGATTTCGATACCTTTAACCCGCTCCCAGATCCGAAGCGCCGCATCGTAATCGTCGATGGAAAATTCCCGAGTGATGATTTTGCCACTCATGATTGCTCGGTCATGTCGAGCGAAGTCGAGAGATCCCGCCAAGTCACCCTAAGTTACGCCACGGGATTCCTCGACTCCGCTCGGAATGACGTTTATGAGATGACCGGGCAAGTTTCAACCAAAGTAAACGTTTCCGGATTCATCACACGATTATGAAATATACGTTTGCACTTTGTTTCTTGATGATCATGGCCGCGCTGGATGCGAACGCTCAGCCAAAACCGGGGGCAACCTTGCTCATAACAAACGCTGCGATTTACACCGTAGATAATCAGCATCCGAGGGCCGAAGCGGTGGCTGTGATCGGCGATCGCATCGTGGCGGTCGGCTCGAAGCCAGAGATTGATTCGTGGCGAGGTCCGCAAACCGAAGTGATCGATGCCGGCGGGAAACTGCTCCTGCCCGGATTTAACGATGCACACCTGCATTTCATCCAAGGCGGCGCGCAACTGGAACAGGTTAACCTCGTCGATGCCGCAACACCTGAGGAATTTGCAAAGCGCATCGCGGCACAAGCGGCGAAGACGCCAAAAGGCGAGTGGATTCTCGGCGGCCGCTGGGATGAAACGAAATGGGCCAAGCCTGAGCTTCCGACCAAAGATCTCGTAGATCCGGTTACGCGTGACACGCCGATTTTCGTCGAGCGTTACGACGGACACGAGGCGCTTGCCAATTCGGCGGCAATGAAGCTTGCCGGGATTAACGCCAAAACCGCTGATGTTCCCGGTGGAGTGATCGTGCGCGATTCAAGCGGAAATCCCACTGGCATTTTCAAGGACGCAGCACAGGAGCTGATTTACAAAGCGATTCCAGCGATGTCGCACGATCAACGGCTGCGTGCTGCTCGCGGCGCGCTCAAACACGCAGCCTCGTTAGGCGTGACCAGCGTGCAACATATGAACCCGGAGTTTGCCGACGTTGCCGCCTATTCCGAGCTCGCTGAAAAGGGTGAGCTTACAACGCGCATCTACGCGGTGCCGATGGAAACGAACTGGCAAGACCAGGCGAAGGTTGGCATTCGTCACGCTTGGGGCTCGAGTTATCTGCGGCTCGGTGGAGTCAAAGGCTATGCCGACGGCTCGTTAGGCTCGAGGACCGCTTACATGTTTGAGCCTTTTGCTGATGAACCGGGAAATCGCGGGCTGCTGAGCGACGAAATGCATCCGCCCAGCGGCATGCGCGATCGGCTAATGCAGGCAGACGCCGCAGGATTGCAAATTCGCGTGCACGCGATCGGTGACCGCGCGATTTCAATGATGCTTGATATCTTCGGCGAAATCGAAAAGGAACACGGCTATCATGACCAGCGCTTTGCAATCGAACACGCGCAGCACATGGCGCTGAAAGATTTTGATCGTTTTGCCAAGCTGCACGTCATCGCTTCCATGCAGCCGTATCATGCAATCGACGACGGTCGCTGGGCGGAAAAGCGGCTCGGTCACGATCGTGCGCGCTACAGCTACGCGTGGCGCAGTTTTCTGGATCACGGCGCGACCCTGGCTTTTGGAACCGATTGGCCTGTCGCTCCGCTCAATCCCATGCTGGGACTTTACGCTGCGGTCACGCGCGCCACACTGGATGGCAAAAACCCCGATGGTTGGATTCCAGAGGAAAAAATCACGCTTCCTGAAGCTGTGGGAGCCTATACCATGGGCTCGGCATTTGCCGAATTTCAGGAGCGCGAGAAAGGATCGATTACACCAGGCAAACTCGCCGACATGGTGATACTAAGCCACAACATTTTTGAGCTGAAACCGGAAGCAATTCGCAACGTGAAGGCGGACACCACAATTCTGGGGGGCAAGGTGGTATATCGAGGACGGTGAATGCGTGATGCCTCAAACACGCCAGGTTTTCCTTCTACACCCGAACTTGCGGATCTCTGCGAAGCGCGGGAATGAGAGTCGTGAAACAGCTTCTTGTCTTTGTCCTGGCTATCTTCACAACCCTGACCTGGAGCTGGGCGAGCTTGGGCGACAACTATGAGAAAGTTGAGGATTCATATGGCTCCATCGCCGAGCGACGTCTGCGTGACGATGGGACGGTGAGCATCCTTTACCACAAGGATCGGTACCTTTATCTGGTGATCTTCGCTGACGGCCGGAGCGTTTCGGAAACGTTTTTCCATACGAAAGGCACCGATCTTTCTGAAAAAGAGATCTCCAGATTTCTCAAAGCCAACGGCTTTGGCGCTACGTGGACACCGACCAATGTGGGGAAAGAACGGCACTTCAGACGCAGCGACGGCAAAGCTGAGGCGATCTACGGAACCGTACGCGACAGACCCGCGCTGACTGTGCGGGAACTTCATCGGAAACCTTAGCCATCGCGTCGGTTGTTGAGGGCCAACTTCAATACTTCTCACGCTACGGAGCGCGCTTTGGCAAGACGAGCGCAGCAACAACTCCCACAAGAAAGAAGCCGACGATCTGGATCAACATGTAGCTGGCCGTGTACACAGAGGGAAAGCCATACCAGTTCCAGTAGGAAACATTGGTCGCGATCGCGGCAAGGATTCCGGCAATGAGCACGAAACTGACCCGCCCGGCAAAGCTCGCAATGCGCGTTTGCGCCGGAAGGAACACGACCAAAATTGCTTCGAGCAGTTCTGTGCCGAATATTGACAAACGGCGCGTAGTAGGATTGAATATTGCGCGTTAGTTTCCCTTCTTGCTGGCCATTCTCTGGGCGAGCTGTTGTTCGGAAATTCGCAGTTTCAATCAGCAATTGCACATAATCCGCACGTATGGCGGGACATAGTAAGTGGTCGAAGGTCAAGCGGTTTAAAGGCGCGATCGACGCGAAACGCGGCAAGATCTTCAGCAAATTATCGAAAGAGATTACCATCGCGGCAAAAGCAGGCGGGGGCGACCCGAGTGCCAATCCGCGTCTGCGCAGCGCGATCCAGGCAGCGCGAGCGCAAAGCATGCCCAACGATAATGTCCAGCGTGCGATCAAACGTGGCACGGGCGAGGACCGGGATGGCGAACAGCTCGCTGAGATTGTTTACGAAGGCTACGGCCCGGGCGGCGTGGCGTTGATGGTCGAGACTGCGACGGACAACAGGAATCGCACAGGGGCGGAAGTTCGCAGAATTTTCACCCAGAACAACGGCAACCTCGCCGGGAGCGGAAGCGTTTCGTACATGTTCCATAGAAAAGGCCAGATCACCGTGCCGCGATCGAGCATTGATGAGGATCCGCTGCTGGAAATTGCCCTGGAGGCCGGAGCAGAGGAGTTGACAACCGAGGAGGATCAGTATGTTATTCTCACTTCCCACGATCAGCTCTACGCCGTAGCTGAGGCGCTCAAGAAAGCAGGCGTCACTACCGATGGGCAAAAGTTTACGTTTATTCCGGATACCACAGTTGCGGTCAGGGACGAGGCCGTGGCGCATCAGGTGCTTCGATTATGTGATGCGCTCGAAGAGGACGACGACGTGCAAAACGTCTATTCAAATCTAGATATTCCCGACGAATTGCTGGCCAGATTGCCGGCCTGAAAAAGTATTGCTTCCAACAAACGCGCGTTAAGGCGCTGCCCCGCCCCATTAAAGAATCTTAGCTTATGAACGAAGAAAACGAGAACCAATCCGCCACAGGACAGACTCGCGATGGCGAGCCTGCGCCGCCGGAATCTGAGTCCGCCTTGCCGGAGCAACGCCAGCATCGTTCGCGGCGTCGATTCCCGCGGAGACGTTACCGCGACCGGGCCGATCGATTCAGGCGCGGTGATTCACAAGAATCGTCAAATTCCTCTTCAAGGGTCGTTGGTTCTGCGAGTGGAGACGTCGGTGTCGAGACTCTCGATCGAGCGGCTTCAGGCGGACGCGAAACGGTTGAGGGCAGTGGTGAGACCGGCGAACAGACTCAGGCCGAGCCCGAATTTGGCGAAGGCATTATTGAAATTTCCGGCAAAGGCTTCGGATTCCTGCGCGATCAGAAACGCAATTTTGTGCAGACTCCGCAGGATATTTTTGTTACTCCTGAAATTGTCCGCCGCTTCGCCTTGCGCGACGGGATGTGGATTTATGGTGAGACCCGGCGCGGCAGCCGTGGCCCCCAATTGGTCAAGCTGCTCACGATCAATGGAGAAGAGCCGCCAAAATATCAAGGGCTACGCCCATTTGAAGAATTAACCACGATCAATCCGAACAAAAAAATCAAGCTCGAGACGGTGCCGGACCGTTACACGACACGGATCATGGACCTGATGACGCCGCTCGGAATGGGTCAGCGCGGGCTGATCGTCGCGCCGCCGCGCACAGGTAAAACGACACTTCTGCATCATATCGCAGATGCGGTCACCAAGAATCATCCGGAAGTGGAACTCATCATTCTTCTGGTCGATGAGCGCCCGGAAGAGGTGACTGATTTTCGCCGTTCGCATCCGACGGCACAGCTCATGGCCAGTTCCAATGATGCCGACATCAAGAGTCACACGCGCATTTCGCAGTTGGCGATCGAGCGCGCGAAGCGGCTGGTCGAAGCAGGTAAACACGTTTTTATCCTGCTCGACTCCATTACGCGCACCGCACGCGCATTTAATAATGCCATGTCCGGTGGTGGTCGCACCATGAGCGGCGGTATCGATGCGCGCGCGATGGAAATTCCAAGGAAAATTTTCGCTGCCGCACGCAACACGGAAGAAGCAGGTTCGCTCACGATTGTCGCCACGGCGCTAATTGAAACCGGCAGCCGCATGGACGAGCTGATCTTTCAGGAGTTCAAAGGCACCGGAAACATGGAAATGGTGCTCGATCGAAAGATTAGCGACCAGCGCATTTATCCGGCGATCGACATTTTTCTCTCCGGCACGCGTCGCGAAGAGCTGCTGCTGCAACCGTGGGAGCTTGAGAAGGTCAATCTCATCCGGCGCGGTCTGGCCGGTCACAAACCAGAGGAAGCCATTCAGCGTCTGTTGATGTTCGTGAAAAAATTCCCGACGAACACTGAAATGCTCAAAGGCATTCCAGGCTGACCCAATTCTCGGGCAATTGCTCGTAATTCGCCGAACTTACTGCTCGGCCGAACTTTGATTGTCACGGCAGTGAAGCCGCCGTGATGTGGTGCTCGTACAGCGCGTGAATCGCATCGCGAGCATTGATGTAATCATGACGGAAGGCGTCGAATTCATTGTAGCCAAGGCGAATGGAAAACTTGCGTTGTTCGACCGTGTCGTCTGGAAGCGTTGAGACGCTTCGGTTATCAAAACGCCGCAATACAAGCTCGCAGCGACGCAGCAATCCGTACGCATTTTTAAGTTTGGCAACTTCGGAATCGGTCATGTGCCCGTGCCGGTGAAGTTGATCGATCGCCCGCTCGAAATTTTGTTCCCACATATTTTCCCGCATCTGCAGGGCTTGAGCGAGAAATTCCGCCTCTATGATTCCGCCGCGTCCGGTCTTTAGATCGAGGAAATCCGATCCGCTTCCCCGGTCGCGCCGAATGCGTTCGAGCATGTTATCGATTCTTGCCGGAAGATCAGAATGCTGACCGGCTTGACGCCACATGCCTTTTGCAAGCTCGATGAAGTCATTTTGCATCGGCCCGACAACGGCACGAGCGCGAATCAACGCCTGCAGCTCCCACGGCTGGGCGCGGTTTCCGTAATACCATCGATACGTTTCAACGGAACAAATAATCGGGCCCTTTTCGCCTTCGGGGCGCAGCCTTGGATCAAGTGGCCAAATGTTTCCCTCGGCAGTTGGCTGCGCCATGGCGATCATGAGATTCTGCGTGGCCCGGGTGTCATCGCCGACAAACAAAACGTCCAAGTCCGCGCCATAGCTGATCTCGTGTCCGCCGAATTTACCGAGGGCGATGACGGTTAAATGCTCGCTACCAAGAAGTCTGACTGTAAAATGCAAACAGGCTTCGGCCAGATCGGAAAGATCGGCGAATGTGGTTGTCGGACTGGCAAGCCCCAGGACCTCGCGTAGAATGATGCGCAGCAGCTGCCGCTGCCGGTAAGCGCGAATCGGATCGAGATTGTTCGCATCTGCGCCCAGCGAATCGAGACGCCGCAGATTCTCCGCAACGGATCGCGGCTGATCAAAGGCCGGGTCCCGGGTGATATCTTCCAAAAGTTGTGGCCGGCGGATCAAAAGCTCGCCGGCAAAGCGACTGGCATCGAAAGTTTTCACCAGTAACTCGAGCAACCGAGGATTTGCGACCAGGAGCTCAAAGAGCAAGCTGCGCAAACCATACCCTTGTACGAACCGCACGAATTGATTCAGAGTTGCATCCGGATCAGCAGACTTTGCCAGCCATTCGATTAGAACCGGACGCAGTTTGCCAAATATCTGTCGTGTGCGAGGTGCGATGTGAAAACCTGCAGCGCTTTTCTCGAGATCGATAAACGCCTTGGCGGCGCGCTTCTGCTCATTGAAAATTGCCAAATCATTGACCGCATGCGTTTCGGCCGGAGCCGCGGGCGTTTTGGAGATGATGCGTTCAAAAATCGGCCGAACCGCGCGCATTTTTTCATGTAGTGCTGCCGTGAAATCTTCGCTGGACGAAAAACGAAGACTAAGGGCGAGGCGTCGCAACGCTTCGGGTTCTCGAGGGACAACGTGCGTCTGTTGTTCGGCCTCAATTTGCAAACGATGTTCTACTCGCCGGAGAAACCGGTACGTCTTGTCCAACGTCAGCACGTCGTTCGTCGGAAGAAGGTCCAATTCACGAAGCGCTCGCAGTGCCTTGAGCATACTGGGTTCCTGCAGGAACGGATACCGCGCTCCATGGATCAGCTGCAGCGTCTGTACGATGAATTCGATGTCGCGAATACCGCCGCGTCCAAGTTTCACGTCGCGTTCCAGGTTTGCCGTTCCAACAATGTCGCGCTCGATGCGGTGCTTGATGTGCGCAATTTCATCCAGCAAATCGCGTGTCGTGCTTTTTGGATAAATAAAGGACTGATGTTGCCGCGAGAATTCGTAGGCCAGCTCACGGCCACCAGCGATTCCGCGTGCCTTGATTAGAGCGATCCGTTCCCATGTTTCGCCAAAGCCGGCATAGTAATTTTCCATGCTCTCAAGCGACCGGGCCAACGGTCCTGCCGAGCCCTCCGGGCGCAGGCGCAGATCGACTCGAAAAAGTGAACCGGCCCCATGCGGAGTCGAAAAGGTTTCGAGGATTCTTTTCCCCAATCGGTTAAAGAACTCGTGATAGGAAATGTGCGGCGTAAGCTCGCCTTCGTCGCTGTAGAGAAAAAGAAGATCAACATCTGAGCTGTGATTCAGCTCGCCCCCGCCGAGTTTTCCCAGCGCGAGAATGGCAAACTCCGCCTTGGGAGAGCCGTACCGTCGGCGAAGTTCGGCGTCCCAATGTTCGAACACTCGACGGATGCAAATCTCCGCGATCTGTGAAAGCTCGCCGGTGGTTTCTTCCAGTGGCGCTACGTTTGCCAGTTCGCGAAGTGCAACGCGCGTCATCTCGCGGCCTTTCCAGAAACGAAGCGCTGCAAAATCTTGCGTTGCTACAGAGTCACCCGCCAGAGCGTGTAGTTCGCTCAGCATTTCCGTGTATCCGCGGGCGGCAAGACACACTTTCGGTTGGGAAAGCCACAAGAGTGTTTCGGGATTTTGCGTCAATCTCGTGGCGCAACTGCTCGAAACTGCGAGCAGATGCACCAATGCGGATTCGTCGAGGGGAAACTGTTCGACCACGTCAGCCAACGGTGCGGCCTTTGCCGGCCATCGCTCGCTGAGCTGAACCAGAGTTGTCTCAACCTGCGGAGGGTTCAGCGATGCCGCCGTTTTTTTTGCAATCCAGCCATTCCCACGACGCATCGCGCGAAACATCACGCGGTTTTGATCGAAAGACCAGTTATCGCGCCATATTGCACTACTGCGCCGAAGGTGGCGCGAGAACCTGCAACGCTTTTTTCTGAATTCGAACCTCAACTGGACAGTTGCCGGCCAATTCACCGTCGAGTTCCACGGGCACATCCTGCTCGCTCGTTACGCGCAGGCGTTGTGTCTGAAAATATTCAACCTCGGGAGCGCGAATGACGGAGCTGAACACCACATCCTGCAGATACTTCATGATTTCGAGGTAGCCGAGCCGCTTGAAAACAACGACATCAAATAGCCCGTCATCTAAAACGGCGTGCTTGAAAAATGGGAACGGCCCTCCATAAAGGCGGCCGTTTCCGATTAGGACGAACGATGCTTCCTCCACTGGAGCGTTCTCCGATTCAATAAACAGCTTCGGCGGTTTTCGCGCTGCAATCTGCGCCGCAGAGATGAGGTAGCTTAGCGGCCCGAAACTGCGCTTAAAGGCGAGGCTGGTTTCCTTTACGACTTGTGCGTCGAGTCCGACGCCGGCAAGCTGCACGAAATGTTTTCCATTGGCGCTAGGTAGATCCACCAGACGCACGTTCCCGTCTTCGATGATACTCCAGCAACCCTGCAGATTGTGCGCAGGAAGGCCAAGCTCCATCGCAAAGACATTTACCGTTCCGAGGGGAAGAAGACCCAATGCGGCATTTGTGCCGGCAATGCCATTTGCCACGTGATTGACCGTTCCATCGCCACCGGCTGCTACAATTCGCACGAAGCCCTCCTCAACAGCGTTTCGGGCCAGCGCTTCCGCCTCGCCCGGATGCGCAATCACACGAATCGGGCAATCGTGTGCAATCGATTCCACGCGTTCCTGCCAATCTCGAAGAGTTTCGGGACCGCCTGCGACGGGATTGAGAATGACAACTGTGTTAGTCACACCGGAAAAAGTAAGTTACATCCCCGGTCATAGCCTCTGGTGTCATGTTGAGCGAAGCGAAACATCTCTGGTCTATTTCGGTTTGGCATCGATCCAAAATTGATCCGAGATTCCTCGCACCGCTCGGAATGACATTTAGGCTTTAGTCTTTTCTTCAAACTCGCGCTGCGTAACGTCTACAGGGTGCAAAAATTGCTCCGGATTACGTTCATTTTGTTAGGCGCGACGGTCGCGCTCGGCGCGGCTTTCTTGCTCGGCGTAAACCTGTATGTGCAATCACAAGGCGCACAAGCAAAGATTCTGCAGGAACTGAGCCGACGGCTTGGCACCAGTCTTCGAATTCGTAACATGAGCTTAACTCCGTGGGGCGGACTCGAACTCAGTGGTATTACGATTGCGCAAAGCTCCTCAGGGGGACCGGGGAATTTCCTCGAAGCAAAAACATTTCGGCTCCGGGTTCGCTTACTCTCGGTTTTTTCCAAAAGGCTTGTGATCAAGGAAGTCGCGCTCGTGAAACCGACGGTCGTATGGCCACAAGACGCGGAAGGAAAATGGAGATTACCAGGTTCACAAGAAGCACAATCACCTCCTATTTCTACGCAATCGGCCGCCACAGTCGGCCACTTGGACACAGAGAACGCGCCCATCACTACGAACCCCGTGCCGGTTGTTCCCGCGACATCAACCAATGTTTCCCCTCCAATGGAGGATGCTCTCCACAATAAGCCGCCCAGACGAGAGCCCGGGTTCGCAGTGGCGCCAGAAGTTCGCCGAGTCAGCATCAAAAACGGCACTTTTAGTTTTCTCGATCGGAAGGGCGCGCTGCTCGCGAGCTTTAAAGGTCTCGATTTTCGTACCAACATCCGCAGCGCGTCAGCACTTCACGGCGATGCGCAGGTGGCGCGAATTTCGCTGCGGGACCGTTTTTTTCTGGAGCAACTCCGGTCGCCGCTCCGGTACGAACCCGACGTGCTGGAGCTTTCGAAAATTTCTGCCCGCGCAGCAAACGGCGAGATCAAAGGCTACTTCGCCATGCAACCAGAAGCAGAGGATTCTCCATTCACCACGAGCGTAAAGTTCCATGATGTGCTTGCGGACCAGATCGTCGAAAACGCCGGTGGTCCCAAGGGAATCGTGACGGGTAAATTGGAGGGCAGTTTCCAGGCTTCCGGGAAAACTGCCGATCCGGGTGCGCTCGTTGGCAGAGGTGAAATTTTCCTGCGTGATGGCCGGATCCAGCAATACAGCTTGCTCATCCTGCTCGGGCAGATTCTCCAGATCGAGGAGCTACAAGAACTTCATCTGGAGCAAGCCGAGGCAAAATATCATTTAGGTCCAGGTTTGGTCACGATTGACGAACTCGTTTTGCGTTCGCCGAATATTCGGCTCACTGCATCGGGCACAGTCGCGTTTGACGGCAGATTGAAACTCGATTCCCGGCTCGCAATCAACGACAGAATCCGTGGCCAACTTTTCAAAGCCATTCGCAACAATTTTCATCCGATTGACGAACCGGGTTATACGGCGATCGACTTTCAAGTTGGCGGTACGATTCAGCGACCCAGCACAAATTTAATGGATCGACTCGTCGGCCGAGATCTCAGCAGTATGCTTAACAGTTTTTTTGGCGGAAAAAGAGACAAGCCAAAGAAGAAAAAGAAACAGATCGAAGAGGCCGCGCCCGCAGCGCCCGAGCGTAGCCCTGCCGACAATGCTAGCGGTGCAGGTGGCAATGCGGTCAGCGCGATGCCCTCCGTTGCATCGCCTTCTGCGTCGGCGGAGGAAGCGCCATCTCAAGCCGCCGCGACGCCAACGCCAATCGTTTCGCCATGAGGGTGATCGCCGGCAGCGCCGGCGGGATCCGCCTGGCAGTTCCAAAGCGAGGTGTGCGACCCACAATGGACCGCGTGAAAGCCGCTATTTTTTCCAGCTTGGGCGACGCGGTCATCGGCGCACGCGTCCTTGATCTTTTCGCCGGAAGCGGCGGTCTGGGAATTGAAGCACTGAGTCGCGGCGCGTCGTCGGCCGTATTTGTCGAGAATGATCGGCAATCGGCCAAAGCCATCGACGCCAATCTAGCCAAAACAAAATTAAAAGGACGCGTTCGACATCAGGACGTTTTCGATTTTCTCCGCTATGCTGCCGGTGTAGAGGCAGCTGTGCCAGCCGCCGGGCGCTTGGCACAAGCACCCCCACAACAGCAAATCATCGAGAAATTCACAATCATCTTTGCCGATCCGCCGTATGAAAAGACAGAAACTGGCGGGCGCTTCACGGAAAAATTGCTGACAAACGAAGCGTTGCCTCAATTATTGGAGACGGATGGGATTTTCGTTTTGGAGAAGCGGCCGGACGAAGTTCTTCCTGAAATGAAGCTCTGGCACATGGTTCGACGGAAGAGATACGGCGCAACTGAGGTGTTGCTTGTTTCCGCAGTCCGCAAGGAGTTTACCCGCCGAAGCCCCGCCTCTGAGGCGCGGGACGAAGGCGGGCAATCCGCAATCCAGTGATCCGTTTCATTTACAACCTGCTCTGGCCGATCGGACTCTTGTTCTTTCTGCCAGGATATTTTTTGAAAATGATTCGTCGCGGCGGTTACCGCGAAAAATTCGGACAACGCCTTGGGATTTATGACTGCGACGTGCGTGTCCGCCTGTCGAGACAAAGATCGACATGGTTGCACGCAGTCAGCGTAGGAGAAGTCAATATTGCGTTGAAACTAGCCAACGCATTGCGGGCGCTCGAGCCCGACTTGCGCTGCGTTTTGACAACGACCACCACAACCGGATTCGCCCTCGCCAACCAAAACGCCTCATCCTGGATGGAAGTCATGTACACGCCGCTCGATTACTGGCCAATAATGCGACGCGCGTTTGCTGTGATTCGGCCTGTGCGGATCGTTCTCGTTGAAGCGGAGGTTTGGCCCAATCTTGCAGCCGAAGCTCATGCGCGCCGCGTTCCACTCGTGCTTGTCAACGCGCGGTTGTCCCCGCGATCTGAGCAAAGATATCGGCGGTTTCGAGTTTTTGTAGCGCCGACCTTCCGGCGTCTCGATTTGGTTTGCGTCCCAGAGCGAGAAGATATCGACCGATGGGCGGCACTCGGGGTTCCGCGAGATCGAATCCGTGTGACAGGCAGCATCAAATATGATCCTGAGGGCTTTGATCATACTATGGAGGCTCAGCGAGCCGGCGAAGTTGTAGCCACGTCCCTGCGGGACGTCTCGCCTGCTCTGAATCCGGATCGCGCCGTACTGTTCGGCGGTAGCACACATCGTGGTGAAGAGGAAATTTTGGCCACGGTTTTTCTGCGCTTGCGTCAGCAATTTCCGTCGTTGCGGCTGTTCATTGCGCCGCGCCATGTCGAACGGCTGCGGGAAATCCGAGCGCGCTTGGATGCGTTAGGGTTGCGTGTTGCGCTTGCCAGCAAGGCGCGCATGGACGGGGAACCCAACAAGGCGGATTGCGTGCTCCTCGATACAACCGGTGAACTTCAACGCTGGTACGATATTGCCACTGTTGTTTTCGTGGGCAAAAGCCTCACGGCGCATGGCGGGCAAAATCCTGTGGAACCCATTTTGGCGGGCAAGCCGGTCGTGTTTGGTCCGCACATGGAAAACTTCGGCATGCTTGCTAAGACCCTTGTCTCAAGAAAGGCCGCGATTCAGGTTCGCGACGCCGATTCACTCGAACGAGCAATTGTTGAACTTCTGCAAGATACAGAAGCCCGGCAGCGCCTTGTCCAAAATGCGCTCGAAGTTTTGAGCACGCACAAAGGCGCAACCGAGCGCGCAGCGGCGCTGGTTCACGAAGTTCATTCGGTTCCGTAGCCACGGCGCTGTGCGCCGTCTCAATTCGCTCTGGGCGCAAGGTTTGCAACAGTTCGGCAATTTACCTTGCGTGGAAGAATGGAATTCCGATATTGGCCGTCCGGCAGCTGCCGGATGACCCTATCGTCTAGAGGCCCAGGACACCGCCCTTTCACGGCGGTAACACGGGTTCGAATCCCGTTAGGGTCGCGGCGCTGTGAGCATGATTGAAAAAGCGTGTTTGAGGGTAGGGCTGTGATGCATAATTTGAAAGTGATGGAGGCCGCATTTTACCAGTCAGAATGTGATCAGCCGCATCCCTCCAGAGCGCGGGCGATCATTAAAGCGCATCCGGAAGTTCGCCAACTCATGGTGCGCAACCCGTGGACCGCGCTAATTGCGGTCTCGATCGTGGTTCTACAAACAGTGATTGCCTGCGGAATGGGCAAGCTTGGATTCAGCTATTGGTGGCTGAGTCTGCTCCTGGCGTTTTGCATCGGAGCGTTCGCGAATCATGCCAATTACGTGATCATTCATGACGCAACGCATAACTTGATTTTCCGCAATCCAGGCTGGAACAAAATGGTGGCCGTCATCGCCGATCTGCCGAATCTGACGCCGGGTGCGATGGGTTTTCGTGTTTATCATTTGAAACATCATTCGCATCAAGGCGATTACGAATGGGACGCAGACTTGGCAAATCACTGGGAGGCACGGCTCGTGGGCAACAAATGGTATCGGAAAGCGATCTGGTTAATGCTCTTTCCCTTTTTTCAGGTAACGCGGCCGCCTCGATTGAAAGCCGTCAAAATGTGGGACCGCTGGTTCTCGACCAACCTGGCATGCGCGGTCGTATACGATGTAGCGGTAGTCTATTTCTGCGGCTGGGCCGGCTTTCTTTATCTCGTGTTCGCGTTTTTATTTTCGATTGGACTGCATCCGGTCGGCGCGCGCTGGATTCAGGAGCATTACACATACGATTTCGACCAGGAGACCTTTAGCTATTACGGCCCGATCAATCGCTTGGCGTTGAACATGGGCTATCACAACGAGCACCACGATCTACCGTCGATCCCGTGGAACAATTTGCCGAAGTTGCGCGCAATCGCGCCGGAATTTTACGGCAATCTGAAGTATCACTCGTCGTGGAGCCGCTTGGTTTTGCAGTTCATTTTTGACAGGCGGTATAGCCTTTATTCGCGGGTTGAACGGATGAAACAAAACGACCGACCGCAAACAACTCGAGAAACGGTGAACGGCGAGACCGACAACCTTGATCTCAGTGCTCGGCCCATTAGGTTTTAGCCATGGCCGAGCCATTACACCAAGGAAGGGCGTTCTCCAGGCCGCCCCTCTACGTCTCGAATAAGAATGAAACGGTCCGAATGTTCGAGAGCGATTTCATGGATTTTTTTTCGCGGGTGCACCCGATAACGCCATTGGTGCTTTACCTGCCGGTGGTCGGCGCCATGCTCTTCGTATCAGTTTGGCAGCGCCAATTATCGCTCGTGGCGGTGGCGGCGCTCTTCTTGTTAGGCATTTTACTGTGGACGCTGACCGAGTACCTCATCCACCGGTACATCTTTCACTACGAACCGAAGACGCGAATTGGGAAGCGCCTGCACTACATCGTCCACGGCGTTCATCACGATTACCCAAGCGACGCGCGCAGGCTCGTGATGCCGCCCAGCATCAGCGTGCCGCTTGCCTTCTTTTTTTACGGACTCTTCCTTCTGATTTTTGGGCGGCTGACGCCGGCCGTCTTTGCCGGGCTCGTCTTCGGCTACGTGTGCTACGATATGCTCCACTACGCGACGCATCATTTCCCAATGAAACGCGGCATATGGTTGTGGCTGAAACAGTATCATCTTCGCCATCATTACAAAGATGATCACGCCGGATACGGGATCAGCTCGCCGCTTTGGGACTACGTCTTTCGCACGACGCGCAGGTAATCAAGCCAACGCGTTGTAGACACAGGTTTTGCCAAAATCGGGCGGGCCCTCACTGTACTAAAATCTTGTCCTGAATTAGGACACCCGCTACATTGGCTGCCCCGAGACGGAACTCCGCGGTATACAGATGCAGCGGACCACTTCGTAAGGAATCTAGTGAACCATAAAACAATCAACTTTGCTGGGGGACGCCGACTATGGAGACGCGAGCGAGCGATAGATTTAACAGTTTGATGAACGACGACCCGGCAAAGCTCAGCCTGAGTAATTTTCTGGCGGGCGAAAGCGACGACCCGCTGCAAGCTCCAGCGAGCTTCACAAATTGGATGCGCGTCTGCGCGTGGGCGGTTCAATTGTATGAGCCTGAGCTCCTCGCGACTGCAGATGCGCGCACGGTGATCAATTATGGCGGCAAGCCGAGGCCGGTGATCAATCTCTGCTCGTACAATTATCTCGGCCTGGCAAATCACCCTGAAGTGCTGGCTGCCGCACACGAGGCGCTCCGAACGCACGGAATGGGCGCGTGCGGTTCACCGATGCTCTCGGGAATGACCGATCTGCATCGCGAACTCGAACGGCGCGTGGCGAAATTTCTTAGACGCGAGGATGCGATGCTTTTCAACAGCGGCTTTGGCGGCGCGCTGGGCACCATCTCGGGGCTCCTTCGCAAAACCGACGTGGCGCTTTTGGACAATCGCTCTCATCTTAGCCTTCGCGATGGGGCTGTGCTGTCCCGGTGCCGCACAGAAAAATTCGAGCACAACGATCCAGCGTCACTTGACGCCGCGCTGCGTCGCCACAAAGGCCGACGTCAGTTGGTGATTGTCGAGGGCATTTACTCGATGGACGGCGATTTTGGCAATCTTAAGGAGCTAATTGCTGTGGCGGAGTCTCACCGGGCGAGCGTGTTTATTGATGAAGCTCACTCGATGCTGGCATGCGGCGAACACGGTCGCGGGGCAGCCGAGAAGTTTGGCGTCGAAGACCGTGTCCCGCTGCTTTATGGAACTTTTTCTAAGGCTTTTGGCGCGCTGGGAGGCTTCGTCGCCGGTTCGAAAGAGACGCTGCAATATCTGCGGTTCTACGCGCATCCTTATGTTTACTCGTGTGCGCTGCCGCCAGTGGTGGTTGCGGCCATTCTCAAGGCGCTCGAACTCGGCACCACCCAGCCGGAACTGCGTGCGCAACTTTGGGAGAATGCCGATTACTTCCATGCGCAACTTCGAAGCCTGGGGCTCGACACCGGAGAATCTACAACGTACGTGATGCCCATCGTCATCGCCGATCGTGAGCGCATGTATCGGCTCGGTCACGAACTACGGCGGCGTGGTCTTTGGGTTGCACCAGTGGATTATCCGGCTGTGCCGCAGAGCCGGATTTGCTTCCGTGCGTGCGTGACCGCCATGCATACGCGCGCGGACTTGGACGAAGCACTCAATATCCTCGCAGACACACTCGTTCCGGCGTTGCTACAAAAGCAAAGCGCCTGAGCGTGCTAGCAGAAATCTGATGGCCGAGCTAAAAGAGGCGCCGCATTCGCGCGTCCAAAGCACTTATAAAGCGCGTGAGGTAGAAGGTGTTCTCGATCTGTACTTTTACAGGCCGATAGGATTTCGGCTGGCCGAGTTTTTCGTGCAGCTGAAGATGACGCCGGGAGCTGTGACCCTGCTTGCCGGTAGCTGCGGCGTAGTTGCGGGACACCTTTATTACTATCGTGATTTGCGCATCAACATCGTTGGCATGGCGCTCCATGTTTGCTCTAACGCGCTGGATAACGCAGACGGCCAACTTGCTCGCTTAACTCGGACAGAAAGCCGCAAAGGCCGTATCGTCGATAGCATCGCTGATCATCTGGTGTTCGTAAGCATTTATCTGCATCTGACTCTGCGCTATGTGGTCGAAGGCTCATCGCCGGCGATTTGGTTGCTAGCTTTTGCTGCTGGAATCAGTCACGCGTTGCAAGGCGCAGCGGCTGATTATTATCGCAACACGTATCTTTACTTCGTCGCAAACGGAGGACGCCCCGAAATCGATTCCTCCTCCAGGCTGCTTTCGGAATACCGAAAACTCACATGGCGCCAGAGCGCGTGGGACAAACTTCTCCTCGCGCTGTATTTGAATTTCACTCGCCAACAGGAAATCCTCGCGCCTCATCTAAAAAAACTGCGTGATAGAGCCAGCGAACTATTCCAAGGCCAAATCCCTGGCTGGTTACGAGCGCGTTATCAAAACCTCGTCGGTCCGATGCTAAAGTGGTGGCGGTTACTCATGACGAACACCCGAATGCTGGTCTTATTTGCGCTCTTGCTCATAGGCTGGCCGATTTACTTTTTCTGGTTCGAGCTGATCCCGCTTAATTTGCTGTTCGTTTATCTGATTTTCCGCGAGGAAACCATGGCCGAATCGATGCAAGAAGTTGCCCAGAAATGGAGAGACTTGGCCTGAACCGCCATCTGAGTTCGTGTCGGATATTGAAATTTCAGAAGTTAACTCGCGCCGTGAGCGTGATGCGTTCATCAAATTTCAGTGGCAAATTTATTCCAATGACCCGGCGTGGGTGCCGCCGCTGATCGTCGAACGAAAGGCTTTCCTCAATCGCAAGCGGCATCCATTTTACCGCCACGGCGACGCTGCGTTATTTCTAGCGCGGAGGAACGGGAACATCGTCGGCCGCATCATGGCCAGCGACGATCCGAACTACAATTCGCTGCACCAAACTAACGTCGGCTGTTTTGGGCTGTTCGAATCTATCGATGACCAGGACGTAGCGACTGCGCTTTTTGACGTGGCTGCTAGTTGGCTTCGCATGAAAGGCCGAATGGAGATCATGGGGCCGATCGATTATTCCACCAATTATGTTTGCGGCCTGTTAATCGACGGATTTCAGTTTCCCCCCACCATAATGACCGCGCATAGTCCACCCTACTACCGGCGCCTGATCGAAAGCCGCGGTTTTACCAAAGCGAAGGATTGGTACGCGTGGTGGTTCGCTAATCCAGCAAAAGCCGTGGCGCATTTGCGACGGCTCGCCACGCGTTTCAATGCGCGCTGTCCCGCCGTTATTCGTCCGGCGAACCTCAGGAATCTCCGTGACGAGAGCAGACGGCTTCGCGAAATTTACAATCAGGCTTGGAAAAAAAACTGGGGTTTCGTGCCGTTCACAGAAGCGGAGATTGAATTTATGACCAAAGAACTTAAGCCGCTGCTGGTGCCGGAGTTTGCCTTGATCGCCGAGGTCGGCAACGAGCCTGTCGGATTCACCTTGTGCCTGCCGGATATCAATGTGGTCCTACGCGACCTCGACGGGCGGCTGACACACTTTGGCCTGCCGATCGGTCTGATCAAATTGCTGTCCGACAAAAAGCGCATCCGAAAGGCACGCCTGATCGCTCTCGGCGTAATCGAAAACTATCGCCGCGCGGGAATAGCTGAGATGTTGGTGCTGCGGATCATTGAAGAGGGAATGATCAAGCGCGGGTTCACCGGCGAACTGAGCATGACCCTCGAAGACAATTTTATGATCAATCGCTTTCTCGACGCGATCGGCGCCGAGCGCTACAAGACATATCGGATTTTTAAGACAAAAATTACCTGATGAGCAAACCCCAAGACGGTTTTGTTTCACGATTTTTGAATCGGCCGATTTCGCGCCGGATAACGAGTTTTCTGCTCAAGTTTCCGATTCATCCCAACGCGTGGACAATTTCGATTTTTGTTTTGCCACTGATCGCGGGGGCATTTCTGGTGCGCGGCGGTTACAAGAGCGTCGTCATCGGCGCGGCTATTTTTCAAGTATTCAGTATTCTCGACGGGTGCGATGGCGAGATTGCGCGCGCTAAAAATTTGGAATCGAAGCTCGGGGAACGCTTGGATTATTTCTGCGATTTCCTCGGAAGCCTTATTTACGTTTTAGCGCTTGGATTTGGGCTTCATCATTCAGCCGAAGGAATCGTCTGCGCCAGCTTGATTACTGGTAACGAATGCCTTCTGCATGGTGGCAACGAAATAAAAATTGTTTCAGCAATGCTACATGAATCGTTTTATGAGAGGCACCACGGAATGATCGGGCATTCCGGTTTGCTGAATTTCGGTGACCGATTTGTGTGGTGGATTTTCCAACTGACCAAGCGGGACATGGCCATGCTTGTTTTTCTTTTGCTCGCCTTGGTCGGCGTGGCGCATTGGATTCTTCATCTTTGGACGATCGTTGCTGGCGCGAGCGTGATTCTCACCACGATAGCTACCGTCAGATCCAGCCTGCGCCACGGGCATGCCGTTACGCACGAGCCGACATCGCAAGGTGGCTATCGGCCCGACTGATAGGTCCGCGACGTTATCTCAGAGCGTCCTGCTGTGAGAGCATTCGCGCTTTAGCGATTTGCTTCTCCGCATGGTCCAGCATCGGCGCCGTGTCCACATCCTGCCACCAGCTCTCGCCTATGTCGATAGCCCGGACCTTATCGTCGTCGGCCATCAATCGAATTCCGTCAGCCAGGCTACAATCATTCCGACCGCTCTCCGATTTTGCTCGTTCGAGATAGTCGAAAATTTCCAGCGGACAAACGAATAAGCCGGTATCAATGGCGTCGAACTCGCGCAGATGTTTCCCAACATCAGTGACCCTGTCTTTGCGCGTTCGAACTTTCATGGCGTCATCCAAATCGAAGATCGAATCGAGCTTTCGATCTACTGCGATGTTGAGCAGTGCGGGATCAAAGTTAACTAGCAAGCGGTCGAAAATCGCGCCGTCGAAAAGATGATCGCCCATTGTGAGAAGAAAAGGGGCCCGAACGCAGCCGGCGGCAGTTAGAAGCGAGATGCCATTCTGTTTTTGCCATTCGCGATTCTCAACGAAGGATGCGCGCATGCCGGAGGGAATTAGCTGTTCAGCTTGCGAAATCATGCGCTCACTTTCGTAGCCCACCCCGAAATGGACAGTCTTGGTCCCCGCGTTCATTAAGTTCTCGAGAGTGTACGAAATCAACGGCCGACCAAGCAGACGGACGAACGGCTTCAGCAAAGTCTTGTCCGAGCCACGAAGGCGGGAACCTTCGCCGGCCATCAAAATCACCGCTTCGGAAACAGGAGGCATGTTGGTGGAGCAAGAGTAAGTGGAAGAGCAAGAGGAAGAGGAAGACTCATATGTCGTAATATCTCTTTAATCCCCAAAGACGGACGCGCTGCGGAAGGAATCTGAAGATCAACGGTGCAATTTTGGATTGGAAAGCACCGCCAACTGTGATCCGCGGCGGCGGACATACAGTGCTCATCAGCTTGAGAACATGCCGCGCGACCAAATCCGGGCCGGGCGCCTCTTTCATGTTGCGCTCGACTGTTTCCCACGTTTTGGCGATCTTGGCGTCGTAGGGCTGATCCGTGTTCATGTTTAGAACCACGCTCTTGTTAAATTCTGTCGAAATGTCGGCCGGTTGAAGATCGACAATGCGCACCTTGCAATCGCCTAGCTCGAGCTGGATCGACATCGTGAAGACTGCCAGCGCCGCTTTTGCGGCGTTGTAAGCCGCCATGAACGGCACTGGAAGCCGCGAAGCTAGCGAAGTGACATTAATGATCAAACCTTCTCCGCGTGTCTGCATGTGGCGAAGAGCGAGTTGCATCAACTGGATTTGACCGAAGACGAGAATTTGGAATTGGCTGTCGATTGTTTCCATCGGAAGAAGCTCAGCGGGTCCAAAGTGACCGGCCCCGGCGTTGTTAATCAAAACGTCGAAATAACCAGCTTCGGAGAGCGCGGAATTGAATGCTTCCCCCACGGAGAGCCGATCGGTTAAATCAAGGCGCACTGGATGGCATCGCGGCATTTTTGGGATCCGTTCCAAATTGCGTGATGTGCTCCAAACTTCGTGACCCTCGGCCACGAGTAATTTGGCAATGGCCAAGCCAATGCCCGAGCTCGCACCGGTGAGGAAAACTCTTTTCAAGAATTAGAAAATGGTTGCACGGCACGGTAGGCATTGCACGCTGCTGCCGCATTGACTCGTATTTTAACTATCGCTTCGATGCAAGAATGTCTTTTGTAGCAATCTTAGCATTGTGGGAGTCCTGTGAAACACGCGTCCAACTTTGAGATATCGATCTTGTCCCAATGCTGCCGCTGATTTCGATTGTCCTTGTCGTCTTGTGTGTGCTTGGTCTTAAGTGTCTGCTTCCTGTTGTTAGAAAGCGTCGGCGACAGGTCCGTTTCATCCGTGAAACTTTGGCAAGCGACAGAAAGTCAGACGAATCGCCGTATCATCGCTTCACTTTCCACGGTGCCAGAGCGAATCGGTAATCTGGGGCCGACGGTTCGCTCTTTCCTGCGGCAAACCCGGCCACCGGATGAGATCGTGCTCGCGATTCGGAGTTTTCGGTTCGGGAGCAACGGTCTTATGAAGTGCCCGAATACGTTTCGCGCTTGCCGCGCGTGCGCATTCTCTACTGTCGCAGGGATTGGGGACCGGCGACGAAGTTTATCCCCATCGTTCGAGAAGAATTAGCGGCTGGGCGTGGAGATACATTGATAATGGTAGTGGACGATGATCGCGTTTATCCACGCGATGCACTCGAAACTTATCTTTACTACAGCGAGCAATTGCCGGACGCGGCCCTTTGCTTCCGCGGTGCCGCCATGCCGTCTACCCTGGATTGGGACGACGCCAAAATGATTTACGCGAAGGACGTTCGCGAGCCTCGCCCCGTAGCCGTCATCACCGGGTGCGGGAGTTACGTTGTACGGCCACGGTTCTTTGACCGATCGCTCTGGGATTATTCAGGAGCTCCATCCGGTGGCGTTTTACATCGATGACATTTAGATTAGCGCATGGCTCGGCCGCCGGCGCGTTTTTTCGCGATGCTTGGGAGGTCTTTGCTTCGCATTAGGGATGTTTATCCTTGCGATGGATATGGTGTCGCCACCATTGAACGCCGAAGATAGCTAGGAACACCGCAGCGCTGATGACCTGTCCGACAATTCCGCTGACAAATGAGCGGCAGATGAGAGCGGGACCGAGCGCAATTCCTGCGGCGACTATCGGTGGGCGAATATCGCTCCAGGAATCCTTCCAGCGAAATACCCACCGCAGGGTGGCGTAACGCAGGATGCCTTGGACGATATACGGCAGGAGAATACCGACTGCCGCGCCCAACGGTCCAAAGCGCGGAATCAACCAGAGAAGGCCGGCAAACGCGACAGCGCAGGTGATCGACGAATGCAGAAGATTCAGATGCGGGCGTTGCACCATGATGACCGTCTCGCCCAAGGAAACAAAGGCGTTCGTAGCACTGGCCAGAGCAACGATGCCAAGCCAAGCACCACCCTGCTGAAATGCAGGACCGTAGATGAGCAGAATTGTCCCGCCTGCAAGAGACAACACTGCTACAAGCGGCAACAAGATCCACAGCATCCACTGAGCCAGCCGAGCGTAAGTAGCGGCAGCGACCTCGTGATCGCCAGTAGCCGTCATGCCGGCTACAACCGGTGCGAAAATGGGATTGAAGGTTTGATTGACCTTGCGCAAGCCGTTCGCGGTCCCGATGACCGCGCTGTAGATACCGACGGTTGCGAGCGTCACACCGGGCGCGCGTCCAACAAAGTAGGCGAGGATGAGGAGGTCCAACCGGGAAATGAACGTGTTAATCAGCTGATAAATGCTGATGGGAACAGCATACCCGACCAAAAGGCGTGCTTCGCGAAAGGGTGATACAACATCCACCTGCGCGGGAACATGGCGAAACAACGTTGAGGCGAGCGCGAGTGCGATGAGTCCCGAGGCCGCCGCTCCAACGAGTGCAGCCACCTCTGGTGAGAACTCTTTGAAGCCAACGGCGAGTGCAAGCAGGAATGCCAGTGTGGTCGCAACTGGCTCGGTCACCCCGCGCGAGTAGATATCGTGCTGCATTACCTTCATCCCCCGCGAAACTGCCGTACTAATGCGATACAAGGCTAGGCCGGGCATCGCGCAGAGAACCAGTCCTAGGGCCGAAACCATTTGTGGCTGGACGTGAAGACGATTGTTAAAAAACCGGAGCCCTATTATCACAAGACCCGCAGTAACGACTGATTGTGCGACTCCCAGGATTACCGCGACTCGAAACAGCGCCCGGCTTCGCGCCCGGTCGCCAACCGCTTCCGAGCGCGCGATAAACGTGGTGATCGCATTGTCGAGGCCGAGCACACCGATCTTGCTGATGATGTCAGTGGTTGACCAAGCAACCGAGTATAAGCCGAGGGCCACTGGTCCGAGCAGCCGCGCAGCGAGGAATGTGAATATCCCGCGGAAATTCGCAGCCAGCATCGCGATCGTGTTCAGGAACGCGCCGCGCTTCAGTTCCACTCCTGTCCGATCTACGCGCGCCGGTGCATCCACAACAGGAGGCGCAACGTCGAGAGCAAGCTCTGCGGCGGCTACTGATTGCTCGCGAAGCTGGTCGCTTGCCTGCGCGATTTCAAAATTATGTGCCATGAGAAATAGCGGCGTGATTCTTCGCCGGAAACACGCTCGATGCAATGGTCACCCGACATTCGCGCACATATCGCCTCGATGCTACAATCGCCCGCTCGTATCGCCAAAAATTTTCGTCTTAGGAAGAAGCTGTAGATGGCCCCCTCTGTAGGTATTTCAATTTTACAGCGCACCGATCACCTGATTGGTGCGCTGGTTTGCGCCAGTCCGGTATGCGAGTCTTAATTACCGGAGGCGCGGGTTTCATCGGCCGGCATATCGCCGAATACTTCCAAGATCGAGCAGAAGTTCGCGTCCTTGATAACCTGCGTTGTGGTTTCAAGAGTAATCTGTCTGGTTTGAATTGCCAACTCATCGTCGGCTCAATTCTCGATCGCGATTTCGTCAGAGAAGCCATGAAAGGTGTGGACTTTGTCTTTCATCTCGCGGCCATGACGAGCGTTCAGGAATCCATGCAGAAGCCGAATGAATGCGCCGAGATCAATACGCGGGGTACAGCGATTGTTTTACAAGAGGCGTGCCGGGCACGGGTGAAAAAGTTGATCTTTAGCAGCTCGGCTGCAATTTACGGCGACAATCCAGTCATCCCAAAAATTGAAAGCATGCCGCCCGAGCCGAAAAGTCCGTATGCAACAAGCAAGCATGAAGGCGAACGGCATTGCCGCGCTTTCACGGATGAGGGGCGACTCGCCACCGTTTCCCTTCGTTATTTTAACGTCCTTGGTCCCCACCAAAATCCGCGAAGTGAATACACCGCTGCCGTTCCGGCTTTTATTGAAAAAGCAATCAGGAACGAACCGATTACGATTTTCGGAGACGGACAGCAAACGCGAGACTTTATTTACGTAAAGGATGTAGTCGCGGCCAATGCGTTCTTCGCGTTAAAATCGGAGGCAACCGGCGTCTTCAACGTCGCTTGCGGCAGGCAGATCACAATAACCGATCTGGCCCTAACCATTCGCAACCTTACCAAGTCTAGCTCCACGATTGAATACAGCGCACAGCGGCCGCGCGACGTGAAACATTCGGTCGCAGGCGTGGATAAGATTCAAAGGGCTGGCTTTAGGCCGGTTTGCGATCTAGCCGGAGGACTGCGTTCAACGATCGAATTTTTCAGCAAAGACATAGTGGGCATTGAGCGGGACCGTCACTTATGACGCGATATCAAACCCGCTGGGTCAACGTCATCATCATTGCGCTGGTTGTCGTCCTGCGTTCGCCCACGCTCTTGCCGTCGATGTACGTTAGCGATGAGGGTTACTACGGGACGATCGCAAACGATATCTTGGACGGCGGAGCGGTCTACCACACAGCGGTGGATACGAAGCCTCCGGGAATGTATTACATTTACGCTGCTGTTTTCCAGGTGGCGGGGAGGAACAACCTTCTTGCCGTTCATGTCCTGGCCATATTTGTCGTCGCAGCCACCGCTCTGGTCGTGTGGAGGATTGGCGCGCGAGTCGCTAACGAATGGGCCGGAGCTTGGGCCGGCATCGGTTACGCCGTGTTCGTCCACGCTTACCGTCCGAATGACACACTCGGCGCGAACAGCGAGATTTTCGCAGCTCTTCCGCTCGCGTTGAGTGTACTGGTATTCCTCCAAGGGCAAAAAAAGCCGGCTTGGGGTTTGATGTTTCTCAGTGGCGCCCTGGTCGGGATAGCAACATTGATCCGGCAGCCTTCGGCTGTGACTTTGGGCGCACTATTGGCGTGCCTCGCTTATGGCTGGCTCATTCCCCGCAGCCACTCGTTCGGACGTGTTTTGGCAGCAGGAAGCGGTGTCATGATTGGATTCATTGCGGTGATTGCGGCACTGGCCTGGTATTACGCGGTGCAGGGAAATCTCCATGACGCGTATCTGTGGGCCTGGGCGTTTGCGGTTCGCTATGCCGGGTCCGAAACAACCTTCTCGTTTGTTCTGGAACGTCTCGTCACCGTCCATCTCGCTGTGATTCTTCTCTCGGGCGTGTTGTGGTATTTTGGCATCCGGCAGGTGGTTGAGACGCTGAGGTTCTTTTGGCGGAGGAAGGCTGCGCCTACCGAGCAGGTCCTGCTTATTTTCTGGTTGGTTCTCAGTTATCTGGCGATCTTTATTGGATGGCGATTTCCGGGACACTATCATTTGCCAGTGCTTCCGCCGCTGTCGATTCTCGCCGGCCAGGCGTTCTCACGGTTTGTCGCAGAAGAGCGACGTTTTTCTCAACGGCGCTGGCGATGGATCCGAACAGGCATTGTCGGGGCAGCCGCCCTGCCGGCGATAATTTTTCTCATCGTGGCCTTCGTAGGGCGAACGCGGATGCTCAATTTTCTCCCGACTGTTCAACTGATCGTCAAGGAGACGAGCCCGAATGATCGTATCTTTGTCTGGGGAAGCCGGCCGCAACTCTACAGTTTTTCCGACCGGCGGATGGCTACTCGTTTCGTGAGCTGCTCACACTTGGTTGGCGCTTACGCCAGCCGGCCTCGTGAGGTGACAAATAAAGGGGAGAGCGTGATTCCGGAAAGTTGGGCGATGTTTCAGGCGGACTGGAAAGCCCACCCTCCGGTGCTCATTATCGACATGTCGACGGCGGACCCGTTCTGGTCGGCTCATCCCATGACGCGATATCCTGTGCTTCGCGCCTACCTTCCCGGATATCGTGTGGAGGGCGTGATCAATGGCGATACAATTTATCGTCGGCTTTAACGAACGGAATTTGAAACTAGGAAGCGCGCTTCACACAGGCTTGAGCAGAGCGAAGAAGGCGCCCCGATTGATTACGGCACGCGCGGTTGAGTGATGTGAAACATTCGGTCGCAGATGTGGACAAGACTCAGAGGGCTGGCTTTAAGCCAGTTTCCGATTTGGTCGGAGGATTGCGCGCAACGATCGAATTTTTCAGCAAAGACATAGTGGGCATTGAGCGGGACCGTCACTTATGACGCGATGTCAAAGCCGCTGGATCAACGTGGTCATCATCGCCTTGGTCGTCATCCTGCGCGGGCCCACGCTCCTGCCGTCGATGTCCCTCACAGATGAAGATTATTACAGTACGATAGCGAGCGACATTTTGGACGGCGGAAAGGTTTACCACACAGCCGTCGATACGAAGCCGCCAGGGATATATTACATCTACGCCGGCGTCTACCGGATTGCGGGGCGCAATAACCTCTTCGCTGTACATCTTCTCGCAATCTTCGTTGTCACAGCCACCGCGCTGGTGGTACGGTGGATTGGCGCGCGTGTGGCTGACGACTGGGCAGGTGCATGGAGCGGCATCGGATATGCCGTGTTTGTCCATGCCTATCTGCCGGGCGACACGCTCGCCGCCAACACCGAGATTTTCGCGTCTCTTCTTTTAGCGCTAAGTATTCTCGCATTCCTGCAAGGTGAAAAGGGTGCGCGCTGGAGCTGGATGTTCCTAAGTGGCCTTCTGGTTGGAGCGGCAACATTGATCCGGCAGCCTTCTGCCGTGAACGTGGGAGTGATGCTGGCATGTCTAGCCTACGCCTGGCTGATTTCCGGCACTCAGACATTGGGAAACATCGTTCGAGCAGGTAGCGGCATCGTTGCCGGATTTGTCGCTCCCATTGCGGGACTCGCTTTGTATTATGAGTCGCAGGGGAACCTACACGATGCGTATCTCTGGGCTTGGGTGTTAGCTATCCGCTACGTCGAGTCCGAGACGACACTCCCTTATGTCCTGGAGCATCTCGTCACGATCCACTTTAGCGTGCTGCTGTCGTGGGGGCTGTTGTGGTACTTTGGCATCCGCCAGGTGATTGTGAGCTTGAAGTCGTTACGACACACGACGACCGGCTCGACCACGGCAGCGCTGCTTGTTTTGTGGCTCGGCGTGACCTATCTGACAATCTTTATTGGGTGGCGGTTTCCGGGGCATTATCATCTGACGGTGCTTCCACCGCTGTCGATTCTCGCCGGACAAGCCTTCTCCGGCTTCGTCGCGCAGCAGCAGCGATCTTCTTCGCAAGAGCAATGGCGATTTGTGCGAATAGGTATCATCGGCGCTGCCGCCGTCCCGATCCTCGTTTTCTTTATCATGGCGTTCGGATTGCGTAAGCCGACGCTCGATTCTCGTCCGATTGTCCAAGCGATCATCGAGAGGACCGGCCCGACCGATCGCATTTTTGTCTGGGGAAGTCGTTCGAGACTCTACAGTTTCTCTGGCCGTCGTCTTGCGACGCGCTTTGTGAGCTGCTCACATCTGGTTGGCGCCTACGCCACCCGGCCTCGCGAGATTAAAGATCGCGGGGAGAGCGTGATTCCCGGAAGTTGGGAGATGTTTCGGTCGGACTGGCAATTGCACCCGCCGGCGCTCATCATCGATACCTCGACTATGGACCCGAACTCGGAATGGCTTGCGCATCCCATGACTCGTTATCCTGCACTCCGGGCATACCTTCCGGGATATCGAAGGGAGGCCGTGATCAATGGCGCAACAATCTATCGTCGGCTTTAACGATCGACCCGAAACAACGCCCATGACGACAAGTAGGCCAGGCATCTCGGTTGTTTATCCAATGTTCAATGAAGAAGAGAACATCGAGCGCGCAGTCCACTTCGCAGAGGCGGTCCTGACCGATATGACGTCTGATTATGAGATCCTCATCGTGAATGATGCCAGCACGGACCGATCAGCGGAAATCGCGGAGGCATTGGCGCGCTCAAACTCTTGTGTGAAGGTGTTTCACCACGAACGGAATTTGAAACTCGGAGGCGCGCTTCGTACAGGCTTTAGCAATGCCACGAAAGAGCTCGTATTTTACTGTGATTCCGATTTGCCCGTCGATCTCACGGAGTTGAACCGGGCAGTGCGCATCATGGAGTTTACAAGGTCCGACATTATTTCGGCTTTTCGCTTCGATCGCACCGCGGAAGGACCTATTCGCACCGTGTATTCCGTGGTTTACAATTTACTTATCCGTTTCCTTTTTCCGTTACGGGTAAAGGACATCAATTTTTCCTTCAAATTATTCAAGCGAGAGGTCTTGGAGAAGGTTGCGTTGGAGGCGGAGGGTTCGTTCATCGACGCGGAACTACTAATTAAGGGGAAGCTACATGGATTCAAGATCGTGCAATTCGGCGTAGATTATTTTCCCCGAAATCGCGGCACCTCCACTCTGGCGAGTCCGGACGTGATTTTTAAAATGATTCGGGAGCTGGTTGCATTCCGAATGAAGATGCGACACGAAATCCGAGCGGCACGGTCTTCGCGCCTTGAAACAGCTGATTGTTAACGCGGATGACTTCGGACTGACGGCTGGAGTCAACCGAGGGATCCTGCAGGCGTTTCAAGATGGAATTGTAACAAGTGCCTCGTTGCTGGTGACTGGGAGTGCGTTCGAGGAGGCTGTCAACCTGGCCCGCGAGAACCCGGAACTGGATATTGGCCTGCATCTGACGCTGGTGGAAGAGCAAGCCGTGCTGGGGCGCGAGGGCTTACCGACCCTGGTCGATGAAACGGGCCGGTTTCCCCGTACCAGTAGTGAATTTTTTAGACGCGCTGTTCTCGGGCGCATCAATTGGACTGAGGTCGAGCGTGAAATCGCGGCGCAGATCGCGCGTTTTCACAAGACGGGATTGCAACTTTCCCATCTTGATAGCCACCAACATCTCCACATGTTCCCGCCTGTTTTCCAAATCGTTAGGCGGCTTGCCCGCGGGATGGATAATGTTTGGATTCGCAATTCTGCTGGCCCCTGGAGAAAATTGCCGGATGTCCGAATGGGACGGTGGATACGGCTGCTTGGTTTAAACCTGACCTGTCTGTCAGCCCGAGCTTTGCACGGCCGGCCTCTGCCGCAAATGCCGGATGGTATGTACGGATTCGAAGTCAGCGGGTGCTTAACACGCCGCGTGCTTGAACAAATACTTCGGAAAATTCCTGATGGCCTGTACGAATTGGTTTGCCATCCCGGCGAAGATGATGTTGATACGCGGACGCGATACAGTCATTGGGGTTATCAGTGGGCTGAGGAACTGAAGGCTCTGACCGCGCCCGAAACACAAGTGGTTCTAAAGGAACACGGAATTGCGCTGACCTCGTTCGCGCGGGCGTTTGGATACAAGAGCGACTTAAAGTCTGAATAAATTGTGTCGTGGATCACAAGCCGTAAACTGAACCTTTCCGGTTAGTCGCAAGCTCGGTACACTTGGCATCTCACTGACCGGTGGCGATGCTCCTTACTCTTAAGAATTTGTTGGCTTCATCTTTCCACGCAGATCAGGCTCGCGTTCTATGATCGAGGAGCACAACGGTTTCGATCGCGTCGTGATTTTAGGTGATGAATCGGCCAATTGGCAGATCGCCGGATTGCGCCAGCTTGATCGGCTCGTGCTGGGGCTCGATGAATTTGCCAAAGCAATGGGAACGGCAAACAAGATTGAGGTTGTCGTTTTCTGGAAACCCGAGATTCCGCTTTCGGAGCGATTGTTGCCCAAACACCAGCGAATCACGCGTGTTCGGTTAACCGAAGCTTCCGGTTCGATTGAACCGGAAGCACGCGTTGTCGCTACTCGCTTGTTCATCGCGCGAAATGCTTTGTCGAAGTTCTTTTCAACGACGTCCCCGGTGAAGATCGAGCAACCGATTGTCGACCTAACGGGAGCGTGGCCACGACTCTTCGAGCAGTTCGAGAGAACTTGTCGAAGCGCGACCCGCGCTGAGGAAGAGGACTGGCGTTTTCTCGCGCAGCCAAGCGAGATTGTCGCCAGCGAAAAACAGCTCCTTCGCCACATCGGCAAATCGCAGGACGGAATAGTTTCGAAGTTTTTGAACCGCCCGATCTCACGTGTAATCACGCGGCTTCTCCTTAAGCTGCCGATTACTCCCAACGCTTGGACGATGTTGACCTTCGCGCTCGCTCCTGTGGCTTTTGTGTTTTTGGTGCGCGGTGACTACACCGGGTTCCTGGCCGGGACTGCACTCTTCCAATTGATCAATATTTTGGACGGATGCGACGGCGAGATTGCGCGCGCCAAGTATCTCGATTCGGAACGAGGCCGGCGCCTCGACGCCTTCTGCGATTTCGTCGCCAATCTGATTTTTGTTCTCTGCCTGGGCGTCGGTCTCTTCCGGCAACCATCGGTGAGCGCAAACATTGGCTTCGTTTATCTGCTCGAGAGCTTGACCACGTTCTTTTTAATGGCGCGCGGCCTTGGCCGTTACCTGATGCCGCTTCTCGCTCGCGATACCACGCGTGTAGTCTCGCGCCGGCAGGAAGACTTCAACGTAGCAGAGCGTTTTTTCGGTCGCGCGCTGACCGCTTTCATTTATCAAATCACCCAGCGCGACGTGATTTATTTTGTGTTTCTCCTTTTGGCGATCGCCGGTCGCGCGTCATGGATTCTGCACATTGTTTTCGCCTTTTCCGTGATCACGCTGCTCTTCAGGCTGTTCAGGAGGAGTTGGCGGCTGGCCGCAGAAATACACTGCTAATGCTGGTCGATGATGATGATCGCGTTTACCCTCGAGATGCGCTCGAAACTTATCTCTATTACAGCGAGCTATTACCCGGGGCGGCACTCTGTTTTCGCGGTGCGGTAATGCCGCGAAGTCTGGATTTGCGTGACGCCAAGATGCATACCTAAGCATTCGAGCAAGGCGCGTCTGGCTTGATACAAACTGACGGAAGACACCTGCAACACCTAATATGACGGAACCTTTTCGCCCGCCGTTATTAATCGTCGCAGATTCGCCGGAGGCGTTGACGGACCTGTGCGGCATCTCGTTGCTGGAACGAATGCGTCGCATCGCACTGCACCTCGGTTTTCGCGAGGCGATGATTTTGTCCAACTCCGTGAAGGCGGTGGCTACGCACGTTGCTAACGAGTCGTGGCATCGTGCAGATGTGTCGCTCACATTTCGGGAGCGCACCGGTGCGAAGGTCACGGTTGGCGATGTTCTAGATTGCCTCGCTGCACTGAGGGTCGCCTCCGACGGGCGGATCCTAATTGTATTCGCCGGTTTTTGTTGCGATGAACGTCTGCTGCGCTCGCTCGCCGGCGCACAGACCACCTCCGCTCTCATCGATTCGGATCCCCCATCGATTATTGCGCCGCTTTTGGAAAATTCAGATACCCATTCTTCCGGCCGGCTTTTGTGTGCGGCTCTGCTCTCGAGCGAATGGCTTTCGCGGAAAAATCGCGCTGGCACACTCGTGGAAGAGATTACTTCGGATACGATGGCGGGTCGCATAGCGCGCGTCGATGCTGCTCGACAGCAAGCATACGTCGGAAGCATGCGCAAGAGTGTGCGGCCGGTCTTCTTTCCAGCTCCTTCGCTCGAGCGCCGTCCGCTGGCCGAACGTTTGCTGCGTGACGCGACACAAAAAGGTGTCCTTGATTTTCCGGCGCTTGTGCACGCACCGATTGAGAAGTGGCTGGTTTCGCATCTCTGTCGAACGACGATCACTCCGAATCAGATCACGCTTGGAACCGGAGTTCTCGGTCTAGGCGTGACGCTGCTTTATGCCTGCGGGTATCTTTGGGCTGGAGTGTTGCTCGCCCTCGTTATTGGAGTTCTCGATGGCATTGATGGCAAGCTCGCACGTTTGAAAGCGCAAACGACCAAGCTTGGAAAGAGAGAGCACGACCTCGATTATTTTGTTGAAACGTCGTGGTGGATGGCGCTGGCGTATCATTTTCATGCCACCGGTCAAATTCGTTACGCTTACGTAATTTTCTTCGCTTTCTTTGCCTTCGATAGGCTGGAACGCGTGGCCAAACAAGCCGTTCAGCGACGAATTGGTCGAAACCTGGATGATTTCACTCCATTTGATCGTCTCGTGCGCATGGTCGCTGGCCGCCGCAACATTTATACCTGGCTATTCACCCTTTTTCTTGGCATTGGGGCCCCGGCAACTGGCTTCATTTGGCTCTGTTTCTGGGGGGTGGCGAGCGCGGCCATCCACATCTTCCGTGCGTTGCAAATCGGCTGCACCAGCCAGGATAAAGTTGCGCCAACGTCAACTCCGTCGTGAAAGAGGCTTGGCTTGCGGTTGTCGATCTAACGCTAGTTAAGAAATCGAACTTCGCGTGCCGCGCGGGTGGCTGGCGACGATGCGGCCATCTTTCATCTCATGGATCCAATCGCAGGCTTCGGCGATCGCGGGATTATGCGTGGCCAGAAGCAGAGCTTTGCCGCCTTTTTGGACGATATTTTGCAGCAGTTCAAACGCGCGCTCCGAGTTGGCAGTATCCAGATTGCCGGTCGGTTCGTCCGCCAGAATGACTCGAGGATCATTGGCGAGAGAACGCGCGATAGCCACGCGTTGTTGCTCGCCTCCGGAGAGATGACGACTTGGTCTTCGCAATTTGTCTCCCAAGCCAACCGCCTGTAGCAGGTCAGCGGCGCGTTCGCGCATCTGTGCATCGGAAAGCTCGCCAAGCTTGCGCATTGGGATCATTACATTTTCCTGCGCAGTGAAATCCTCCATCAGAAAATGGAACTGAAAAATGAAGCCGATGAACTTGCTGCGCTTGTAGGCCAACTCATCATCGCTCAGCTGAGCCACCGGCTCCGATTCAATTGAAACGCGGCCGGCGTCAGGCAGGTCGAGCAGCCCGAGAATGTAGAGCAACGAGCTTTTGCCGCAACCGGACGGGCCGACAACGGCGTGGACGCTCCCAGCCTCGACCTTCAGCGACACACCGCGTAAGGCGTGTACGCGTTCTTCCTCTTCGCCAAGGTAGCGTTCGACGGCTTCGCAACTGAGGCAAACGTCCGAGTTCATCGTGAACCTCGTATCGTGACCACCGGCGGCAACTCAGCGGCGCGGCGCGCGGGGACATAACTCGCGATGAACACCGCCAGAATCGCGAGCAACGTTGCAAAGACGTAATGGCGCCAGTCCCATGTTACCAGAAAGTAGTTCGTGTAAAGCAGACCGCGGAGACGAATGGGAATGTGCGACACGCCCCACGTCATCAATGCCCCGAGCGAACAACCAAGCAACGACCCAGCGGCGGCGATCAGCGCGCCTTGCCACAAAAAAATCGAGGAAATGTCGATGCGGCGGTAACCCATCGAACGCAAAATCGCGATCTCCTTGATTTTCGCGAGCACGGACATCGTAAGGACATTAAAAATACCGAAACCAGCCAACAGAATGATAAGAGACACCGTGATCGCGACCGACATTCTCAAAGTCAGAAAAAGTTGCAGTGTGCTCTCCTCGCGTTCCTGCCAGCTCGAGGCATCGTGTTGAAAAAGGGTTTCGAAGCGGCTGGCCAGCGCAGGCGCACGATTCGGATTACGAAGTTTGTATATGATCATCGACGCGCCGGAAGGTTGCTGGAGAAGGGCCTGCGCCACTCGCGCATGGGCGTAAATCCGAGTCGCATCAATCGAGCCAATGCCCGCGCGCGCGATTGCGGCAACGGTGAACCGCCAGTATTCGCCGTTGGGTGCCAGCAATTGCAGTGTGTCGCCGACGCCAGCCTGAAGTAGCTCTGCCAGGCGCGAACCGATAATGATCGAGCTGGTGTTGTTGCGAAAATCATCAAAGTTGCCGTCGACTAATTGGTGAAGAATATCGGTCGTCTGCGCGTGCAGGGCTGGATCAATGCCGTAAAGATCGACAGTAGCGTTCTCAAATCCGGCGCGAGCGCTAACGGTTCCGCGGAGGACCGGCGAACAAGAAACGACATTAGAAAATTGCCTGCTTACCCGCATGATCTCATTGGGGTTGCTGATGCCTTCAAAATAGAGTCGACGTCCCATGTTTGCTTTGGAGCCTTTCGCCGAAACCATGAACGGTTCGTAGCGCGGCCGGAAACGCGATTTGATCACCAGCGCCCCATTACTGCCGATGGTTGAGTCGATGAAATAACGGGCGAAGCCCTGCGTCTGCGCTTGCGTGCAGATAAAGATGGCGACGCCGAAAACCACGCCGCTAAGGCTCAGAAGCAACGCGCGTTTGCGGTGCGTTAAAAACCGTAGCGCAATATACAGCGGCGGCGTCATGGCGCCTTCGGCGGGGGCGGTGAACTGACCATTCGCTGCCGCACGGTTTCGCCGGAGTGGAATTTGTCCTGGTCGGACACGATCACGTGACTGCCTTCCTCCAAGCCATTGGTCACCTCTGTAAAATCCAGGGTACGAAATCCGACCCCGACTGTGCGCGAATGCACGATGCCGTGCTTCACGATCAAAGCTTGATCGACAAGGAGGGCGCGTGTCGGCACCAGAAGAGCGTTGTCATGCGTCCCGGTGATGATGTTCATTTCGCCCGTCATTCCCGCCATTAAATTGTCGGGGGGATTTTCCATCTCCAGCACAACAGTGTAACGCTGCGTGGTTGGATCGGCGGCAGGTTGAACTGACGTGACTCGCGCGGTGAAACTCCGTGTGCGATACGCGTAGAGCTGCACCTTCGCTTTCATTCCCGGTTTCACTTCGCCCACGTCCTCCTCGTTTACCTCGCCGCGAACGTAATTTTTGCGTGATGACACAGTGAACAGCTCGTTGCCGTCTGACACCAGTTCCCCATCAATTGTCTGCACGTTAGTGAGAAGCCCGTCGATGGGCGAGCGGACTTCCGCGCTCTTCATCTGGGCTTCCAATTTTTTCGTTGTTTCCTCGAGCGAATTGAGATTGCGGTCCCGCTCGATCCGCTCCGTCTCCACTGCGCCGCGCAACCGGTTTGCTTCGCTTTTTGCCTTTTGATATTCAACTGCGGGGACATTGCCCGAGCCAACCACTTTTTCGAGTCGCTGCAGATTGTCTTCGGCCGCCTTGAGCAACTCCGCTGAGGGCAGCGGAAGCGCAGCGCGATCCACGGCCGCCTGCAAATCGGTGCGCGCTTGTTTCAGCTGTCGCGCAGTTTCCTCGTCCGCGATCGTCGCGAGCAACTGATTCTTTTCCACGTTCTTGCCGATCGCGCCGCGTCCGGCGGAGAAAGGTTCCGCCAGTTGGATAAAGCCGTCGTTTTGCGCTCGAACGCGCACAACAAATGCCGGTTCAATCCGCACCGTCCCGTAAACGGCGGAGATCGCTGTGCCGCGGCGAACGGCGGCCACCTCCGCAACTGGCATTAGAAAGTAATACGCCGCCGCAAAAACCAGCACGAGCGCTGCACCGCCAACCCACAAAGCCCTTCTTGATTTCGGCAATTTCAATTTGGACAACTAGTCTGATGTCCCTGACGTTTTTTTGCAATAAACCACCGCTCACCCTGGTGGTCCTTGGTGCAGTTTTCGGCAGATGTTCAAACGAGCGTTATTCCCAAGACAGCTAGGCAATGGCACACATTCGATCTGAAATGTTGTAGCCTGTCCCGTAACCAAAAATCTACACAGTCGGCGCCAATTCTGCCGGGGTCACCGAGCCCGGCTACAGCTATCGCGACGGCGGAGTGTCGTAGGAAAATTGAAAATAGCGGCCGGTAGCACGATCCCACTCGGCTCTGGCCAAATTGTGTTGGTAAGTGGCATCCAGCAATCCGCTTTTCGTTTCCAGCAATCCGCTTTGCGTGATTCGATATTCTAGCGAAGAGACCAGACCGCTAGCCACATTCTCCTGGACCACACGCGCGCTTTCCTCTGCAGCCGCCGTCGCAGAGGCAAGCGATCTCTCGCGTTCTTCAGTTGTTCTAAGATCGTTTGCAATACGCGCGAGCGCGCGCGGGATGTTCGCCTCGAGTTTTTGGCACGTCAGCTCGTTTATTTCTCGTGCCGAACGCGCCTTCAGGATCGCGCCCCCGACTTTACCATTATCAAAGACGCGCCAAGTGTATGCAGCCCGCTCGCGGATCTCTGACCCAATAAAGTCCTGGGTCCTGCTCGTTGATTCCTGGCGATGGATGCCTGTGACGGGGACCCAGTCGCCGCGAAGGCCCCCAGTCGCCTCGGGATAATAATCGGCCGCTATGATGCGCTCATCTTCGTTGGCGGCGCGCACAAACAATCGCGCGAGTTTGACATCGGCCCTCCTCTCCAAGGCCGCCGCCGTTTCGGAATCAAGATCGACGTGCATCGGCATAAACTCCAGCTCGCCTTCAGGCGCGGGCAGTGTTCTCTTGGCAGGATCGATGCCCATTGCCTGGGCCAACTGCAATTGTGCATCCAGGTACACACGCCGTGCCGCCGCAATTTGTGTTTCCAATTCAGCGGCCGGGATCGTTGCGCTCGTGAATGCACTCCGATTGGCCAGCCCGGCTTCGTAACGGTTTTTCTGAGTGGCTGCGTTTTCCTGCAATCTTTGCTGTTGTTCTTTGCGGATGGACTCCAGCGAGCGGTTGTAAAGTGCTGCGTAAAACGCGAGGCGCGCGGTATGTAGCTGTTCCACGACGGCAACATTCAATTGCTGTTGGGCGATCAAAATCCCGACATCGCCGCGTCGCAGCGAGTGTGGCACGGCAACATTGAACAGAGTCTGGTCGAGCGCACCGCGCCCGACGCCGAATCCTTTGATTCCGCTTTCACCGGCCCGATGACCGTACTGAAGGCCGGCTGGCACGCCTACTTCGGCGCGAGGCCAAGCCACGGAACGAAAAACAAGGCGTTGCCCGGCCGCTTGCTCGAGCCCGGCTTTGGCTTCCTGGATGGATGGATTGTTTTCCAGAGTGGTTTGGAGAACACGTTCAAGGGTGATGGCGCTGGTTCGGTGCACAAAACAGATCAGCAGGAAAAGGAGCAGGAGGAACCTCATCCCACCACCAAATGTCCGCTTTTGAAAGCGTGCGCTCCCGGAAAAAAGGAAACGTCGTTTCATCGCTGGCCTAATTTCTCCGGCGGCTTAGCTATGTCGGCAGCCTGCGTGCCGCTGTGTTTTTCATTGTTCACATTTTTGAAATCAAGCGCTTCCGCTCGAGTCCCACATGCGTGCGCCAGCCGGGCGAGAGCCACGTTGTGCAGATAGATTGCGCTCAATTTCGTCGTCCGCGTTCGGGTGACATCAGCTGCTGCTTGAAGGATGTCGAGCTGTGTTCCCAATCCCGCACCAAAGTTGCTCTTGGCCATCTCGAGAGCTTCGTCAGCAGTCTGCACATTTTGCGTCTCGGTTTCGAGGACGCGCTCTGCTTGTTGAAGGTCAAAAAATGCGCTGCGCACTTCGGACGCAACGCTGCGCCGCGCTGCGGCGAGAGCTTCTAGCGCTGCCTCGCGCCGGGCGCGGGTCGCCTGCATGCGCCCCTTCGTAGCGAACCCGTCGAAGATATTCCATGTCGCATTTACACCCACTACGCCGCCGTAATTAAATTCCTGGCCTACGGCCGGATCGCGTTCGCTATAAATTTCGTATCCGGAAAAAGCGCGAATCTGCGGACGCATCGCGCTGCGATCCAGGATGTATTGCTTGTCTTCTATCGCGATATCGCTTTGCCGGGCCTTGATGACCGCCCGATTAGCGTCGGCGCGTGCGAGGCAATCGTTGAGGTCCGCGTGATTCGATTGATACGTCAGTTCGCCGGCAACTCCAAATGAAGCTGGGCGATCTTCGCCGTGGCGCGCGTCAAAACCAAACAGATCCCCAAGCCGGAGGTATGAATTTCTTAATTGCGTCTGCGCATTAAAAAGTTCCGGCCGTTCGTTGGCCAGGGCCACTTCAGCCCGTTGCACATTCAATTTTCCGACGATGCCAGCACCAAAACTTTGCTGCCGGCTATTGAGTTCCTCCTCCAGAACATGCACTGAATCCTCGCGCACCCGAACCTTTGCCCGATTTAGAAGTAGCTCGTTAAACGCAATCCGCACCTCCATCGTGACGCGATTGATAATTTCCTGAAGCTCGTAATTTGCCTTGTCGATGTTCAGCTGCCCGATGGCCACCTGGCTGCGGACGGCTCCGCCGGTGTAAAGATTCTGTTCGAGCTTCAGAATCGCATTGTAATCCTCCTGTCGCAGTGTCGTCTCGCTCTGAGTCTGTCGTTTGTCGTATAACCCGCTTGAACTCACTGAGGGAAGAAATCCGGCGCGCGCCTCAATCCAGCTGCCACGCGCACCCTGCACTCTCTTGCGCGCAATCAAAATATCTGGATTGTGCGCTTGGGCGACTGCGACCGCCTGTTCGATCGTATAAACGGGAGCGGTTTCAACCGGCTGGGGGAAAACGAATAAGCCGGCAGCAATCAGGACGCTGATAGCCGCGGAGTTGAAACGCATTTTGTCTATCTCCTTGCGAGGGCTTTCCTTGCACCAGGAATGCCCCTGACTGTTGCCCTTATATCAGGTCTTGCAAGCTGGCGCGACTTCGCACACATTCGGCGCTTGCATTTACAGACATTTTCGCGAGTAAGTGCGGACGGAAGGCAGCTTGGGAAGCGGCCTAAGTTGTGTCTTGCTTCGAATTATTCAATTTAGGTAGTTTTTCAGCTTTAACGATCTAGAAATGAGAAAAATAAGAATCGCCATTGTCGGAGTTGGCAATTGTGCCAGCTCGCTTGTTCAGGGAATCAATTTTTATGACGGCGCCTCTGCCGACGGCACGCGCATCGGATTGATGCACCGGCAAATTGCCGGCTATCGGCCTGGCGATATCGAAGTCGTTGCTGCTTTTGACATCGACCGGCGCAAAGTCGGCATGGACGTCAGCAAAGCCATCTTTTCGCCGCCCAATTGCACGAAAGTTTTCTGCGAAAAGATCAAGCTCAGCGGCGCCATCGTAAAAATGGGTTGCGTGATGGATGGTTACCCCCCGCACATGCGCGACCAGGACCCGCTCCGCACATTTCTTCCGCTCGAGAAAGAAACCACTCGCGAAGACATCATCTCCGAGTTGAAAAACTCTTCCGCGGAAGTGATGGTCAATTATCTTCCCGTCGGGTCCGAACAGGCCACGCGATTTTATACTGGGTGCGCCTTGGAAGCGGGGCTCGGTTTCGTTAACAATATTCCGGTCTTCATCGCCAGCGATCCGACGTGGTCGAAGCGTTTTGCGGACAAAAATCTTCCGCTTATCGGCGACGATATTAAAGCGCAGATGGGCGCCACCATCCTCCATCGGGCGTTGGTTGATCTTTTTCGCAAGCGTGGAGTGAAAGTTGTGCGCACGTACCAACTGAACACTGGCGGTAATACCGATTTTCTAAACATGCTGAATCGCACCCGGCTCGCGTCGAAGAAAACTTCAAAGACCGAAGCCGTCCAATCTGTAGCTGGCGAGCGTCTGGCGGATGAAAATATTCACATTGGCCCGAGTGATTATGTGCCGTGGCAACTCGATAACAAAATTGCTTTCATTCGCGTGGAAGGCCGTCTTTTTGGCGACGTGCCGATGGAAATCGACCTGAAGCTTTCCGTCGAAGATTCGCCGAACTCCGCCGGCGTGGCGATCGATGCAATCCGGTGCTGCAAACTTGCGCTCGATCGCGGCATCGGTGGCGTGCTGCATTCCGCCTCTGCGTATTTCTCCAAACATCCGCCGGTCCAAATGACCGACGACGAAGCCTATCGCTGCGTCGAACAATTCATCCGCGGCGAGCGCGAGAGCTAGTCAGCTCGAACGCAACGAGTTAGCCCAACCCCTTTTGAGGGGTTGTTTCTTCCCGTCAAAAACCATCGGGCGCGACCAGTCGAATCTCATCTTCGAGTCGCCCGGGAGGGAGCTGTTCCAGCCGGTGCCATTCGGTTTGGAGTTCCTCCGCAGAGTAAAGCAGCAGACGGCCCAGCGCGGTCGAAAACAAACCCGCTTCCACTTCAAGGCCTGTAATTTCCCCGACCGCTTTCCAGTAGGCCGCCAACTGCGGGCGGTAACGGGCGCGAAAGATTTCGGCATCGCTTGAGGAAACATCATTCGTTTTCCAATCAAGCAGAAGACACCGGCCGTTTTTGCGATTAATCATGATCGAGTCGATCAAGCCTTCAAGCACGCTGCGGTCGTTCCTGCGCCACGAAAATGGAAACTCGGCATGAAATAATGTTTCATCGCTCGCAAGAAAACGAGCAATGCTGGCGTCGCTGAACAAATTCCGGCGCGTGGCGTTCCAGTCTTTCACGGTGGCTTTTGCGTCGGGAGAGATCGGCAATTGTTTTTCGAATAACTTTTGCGCGGAATCGATTCCGCCTTTCCAATCCAGGCGCTCGAAAAATTTGTGCCACCAACGGCCATAGAGGGTGGCCAGATTATCGAGCCGCGAGCGCGCCCGCACCTCTGCCGTCACTTCCGAATCGAGCGCGCTCGGTGTGATCTTGCGCACGAATTCCGAAGCGCGTTTCGCCGCGCGCTTGAGTTCGGGAGAAGTTAACGGTTCGATTTCGGCGCCGTTTTTCTGCGACGCGTGCCGCACGGTCTGGGAAGCTTCGAGGACTTCATCGATCGTGCTGCTGTGTCGATCGAATTCGCCGGAATAAGAATCCTTGTCGCGAATCAGTCGTCGAAGTTGTGCTGTCCTCGGCAGTTTGCCTTCGCTATTCGAAAAGATTTCCTGATCGAGCACAATTACGAGCGCGTGGCGCGCCCGCGTTGTTGCAACATACAGAAGGCGTTCCAGTTCCTGCTGTTGGGCGCGCTCGATCGCGTCTTTCAGATCCTTCGATTTGTCTTGTTTGGCGAACGCGATAATCAGTTCGCCATTCACGGGCGATTTCACGAAATCCGGATAACGCGGCGATGGCAGCCGCAGTTCGCGCGCGAGGAATGGCACGATCACCGCCTGCCATTCAGACCCTTTTGCCTTATGCGAAGTGATGAGTTGGATCGCGTTGTCGTCAGCGGAAAACCGGACGGCGCGTGGCGACGCAAAATCGTTGCGCAACTGTTCGGCGAACTCTGCCAGGATCATTCTGTTCGCTTCCGCTTCCGCCGCTTGTGCGACCAAGGCATCAAGTTCGCGCGCGAGATCGCCAAACTCCGTCGCAGGCAATAGGAGCAAACGCTCGCGCAATTGCGTTTGCTCGATGATCAAAGTAACGGCGTCAAATAACGCCAGACCTTCCGCGCGTTGGCGAATTTCTGCGAGCATATGCAAAACCGAGGAAATTCTTCCGGTCGCCGACACAATCTCGGCGATGCGAAATCTCGCTTTCTGCCCTTCGGAAAAGACGGCTAGATCGTGATCGGACGCGCCGAAGATCTCGCGCAGGACTCCGACGATTTCGTAGGCATTGAGCGGGTCGGTCATGATCGTAAGGAGCGCGGTCAGCCACGCATAAGCCGGGCTGTCGCCGTTGACATCGCGTTCAGATTGGATCGCGACCGGTAAACCGACGCGGCGTAACGCTGCCGCCGTCGTTTGCAGCCAGGCTTTGCGCGGACAAAGGATTGCCACTTCCCGCCACGAATCGGCCGAAAGTTTTTTCAGTCCTGCGTCCTTGATCCATCGCGCAAGATAATCCGCTTCGATACGTGCCTTTTGGTAGTCCTTCAGCTTTTTTTCTTCCGGCAACAACTCCTTCGCGGCAAGCGGTACGCGAATGACTTTCCCGGGAAGAATTCCCGGGCGCGGTTGCAATTCGACGAAGCGCACCTGTCCGTCCTTGTTATTCAAAATCTCACGGAAAGTTTCGTTAACGAAATCGAGCTGCTTCTGGTCGAGCCGAAATGTGACGGCGAATTCCAGGCTCTCACCGTTCTTGTCGGCAATGAGCGCTTCATGAACAGCTCGGTAATAATTCAAGTCCGCTCGCTGCCAGTAAATCGATTGCTGGAAATCGCCGACCATGCAGAAGTGCCCCGGCCGCGGACCTAAATGTCGATCTTGCAACCAAAGGCCCTTCGCTTCCGGCGGGCGCGTCGCTTCCAACAGCACGGAAAATTGCAGCGGCTCAGTATCCTGTGCCTCGTCGAGGATGACACGAAAGCTTTCTTCGCGAATTCTCTGCGCGGCGACCGGATGTTGCAGCAACTCTTCCGCGAGCGCGATTTGATCTCCGTAAGTGACGAGTCCGTGGTCGAGTCGAAAATTGAGATAATCACGCTGCACCTCTACCGCGACACACGTGGCGGCGTCGCAGACCCAGTGTCGTAGCGGCGCAAATTTTTGTTGCCAGAGCTGAGTAAATTTAGCGTTTCCCGCCGTGAAACAAACCGGCCAGCGCAAGTACTCCCAATCCCCGGCGTGACGTGTCTCCCATTCGCGCAATTCCGCCTGCGATTTACTGATGTTGTCGTTTCCCTTTTCCTTATCCGATTGTGAGTAGATCTCCGCGAAATCAAGCGGCGGACAGGGCGACAGCCCCGGCACGTGCAAAACAGCCGAGCGCGCGCGTCGGGCCAGCTCCATGAGGTCGCGCGCCTGCACGAAACGCAGAAGCATGGTCCGGTCCTTGTCGCCTAACGACCTGCCAATTCGAGTTTGGTTTTGTGCAAACTCCTGCCACAGGTCGTCGTCGCCTTCGACTAACTCAAGCGGCGCAGGCAGACCAAGATAATGACCGAAGTCGGTCAGGAGTTTCATGCAAAACGAATGGATTGTGCCGAAAAAAGCGCGGTTAAACGCAGTCTGCACTTCCTGTCTCAAATGTTGCTCGAGCAGAGCTTGCCGGGTGCGCTGTTGCATTTCGTCCGCCGCACGATTGGTGAAGGTGACCACGACCAGACGCGGCAAAATTTCCGCCGCGTTCGGCGAACGTGCGATCGACAAGATGCGTTCGGTGATCGCAGTGGTTTTGCCGGAACCCGCCGATGCGACTACAGAAAAATTACGATCCAACTCGCTGGCAAAACGAGCGCGTACACATTCGTCGCGCGGCTTCACCATGTTTCCCACTCCTCTTTCTCAAGGACGAGCGCGGGATGCGTCAGCGCCCATTTATCTTCCAAAATGTCGTTGTCGATCGGCAACGTCGCCAGCGGGTACGGCGCGCTGTAACCGAACGCCGGACGGATTTCACCTTTCATCCCGAAAATCCCGGTGCGCTGCATTTCCGCGAGATCGGCAAAGACGTCGGTATGCGGTGCAAGATCTACAACCGACAGTTGTGGCGCGACGTTTTTAACTGCGAGCGAAATAATGCTCACGCTCACTTCGGCGGCGCCGAGTTCGCGCATGGCTAGGGCATAAAGACCGAGCTGCAAGGTTGTGCCTTTGACCAGATTGTCGTGCAGATCGGAGGTCTTCAGCTCCCTGTTCGAACCGGTTTTGTAATCGACAATCCAGATGGTTTGCCCGGCGAAACTGGGCGCGTCATTTTGCCCGAACACCAAATCGATCTGGCCGTGCAGCTCAAGCTCCACGCCATCGGCGATTTTCACGGCACCTTCACGACCGACGGCCAACTCCGTCGCGATCCAATTCCACCCTTGCGCACCTCCGATTTTGGCGCCGAGATGCCGCGCGAGATAGCGCGCGTTCAACCAGCCCGAGATCCACCAATCAGGGACGACTTTGCCTACCATGCCGCAAAGGCGCCGAAGTGCCGCACACCGCTCGTCCACGGCAAGCCGAATGCGCTCGTCGATCTTTGTCAGGGTTGGAAACGCCGAGAAAATCTTTCCGTCCGGCGTCTTGATAATATTCGCCAGCCAGTGATGCACCCATTTACCGGTTGTCGCCGCCCACGGATTCGCGGCGTCCTCCGGGGCTTCCACGCCAAGATAACGTTTCATCCAAATAATCGCTGGCGACGAAAGCATTCGTTCGAGATCCGTCACACTCAGCGTCGGCACCGGTCGATACGACCCGCTCGGCCGCAATGCGAAATCATATTCGGCGGCAGGCTTAGAGGAGTCGCGGCGCGTGTTGAACGCGATCAGGGTTTGCTGCACATCCGTCACTATCCCGGCCTGTCTTGGCAACAGCGCAGTGGTGCGTTGGAGATTTTTCAACGTCGCTTGGGTCAGCGGCCCACGCTGCGTTTTGAGATAAAGCTCGGTGAAACATTCGCTCGGATTCCAGAAACGTTCCGGCGCATCTTCCTGCACCAGACTGGCCGTGAGCGTCACGCCTTCATTGGCCGATTCGAGGAGCACATCGAATTGCCGCAACGCGATCGCGCGCTGCTCGCTGGGCCCGAGATAGAGCGAATGGTTTTCGCGCACACTCGTGTGGCCCTCGCCCTGGCTTCCCTGGCGCGCGGCGCGCTTGTTGAGCTGTTGCACGCTATGATTGAACGCATGAATTTCTTCGGCGCGTGCGAACTCTGCACCCGCCGGCGGCGGCCACGCCCCTTCGTTCCAGCCTGCAAGAATCAGGTGCGACCATTCCTGATTTTGCGCGCGCGCCACTGTCAGCAATTGCACGCGCGCATACGGGTGGTCGCCTGCGGCTGAGCGGGCGGCATCTGCGGTCGCAGCCGTTTCTCCCAGCCAGCGCAGAAAAAGCGCCCGTGAAAATTTCGCATCGAGACGCTGCGACCAATCACGCGCGACGTTGGCAAGTTCGAGCGCGTGTTGCTTCCAGTCGAGATGGGAAAGCGCGGCGTGAGTCTGTTCGAGAAACTGCGCGAGCGTGGCGTGCTGTGGGAGAAACGGCAGCGCCCGCAGAGCTTCGGCGGCCGACTGAGATTTGTCGTCCACGCGCGTGGCGCAGAATTCGCGCAGCAGTTCGAGATCGTCCAGCAACACCTCTTTGTAACTTTCGTGCAGGATTTTTTCGAAAACTTGCCGGCTGATTTTGGGCGATACGACCGCTGGGTCGGGCAACGCATTTAGAAAACGTAGAAAAGAATTAAGTCGTGGCGCGCGTTGCAATTCGATCCAGGCCTGCCACTCCGCCGATTCGAAAATGCCGGGAACAATGTGGGCGAGCCCGTCGTTATGCGGGATTTCAAGCCGCTCCAGCGAGCTCGCGACCAGCCGCGGCAAGGCCCCGCTGCCCGGAAAAACTACGCCTAGTCGCGTGCATTTCTCATCTGCCAAATAACGAACGCATTGGCGCGTGATCGCTTCGGCTTGTTCCGAAAAGTTTGTGCCGATCAGAAAATCAAAGCGCTTCGTCGTTTCCGCGCCTCCGCGCATTTCCATTTCGCTGAAAAGCGAATCGCCGAGCGCGGTGGTTGCTCTTGGCGAGCGTTGGGCTTCGCCACAAACTTCTTCCCAAGAGCCGATCCAGCAAAGATCGACATCGGAAAGGTTTTCTCGCGGTTCTTCGAGTACGATCGTGGCGTTTTCTGCCAGTTCGACCGCGGCGCGCAGGAGAAACCACTCTGCCCAATGGGCTCCGTCGAATCCGGTGATAAGCACGTGAGAGAATTCCCTGACACGTGCCGCTTGTTGCAAACGCCTTCGATCAGTCTCGCCGGGAAGCACAAACCCGCATTTTCTCAGCAGTTCGTTAAAACGCTGAACCACTGGCGCAAACGATGACAGCCCGAGTTCTTGGAATTTCCAACCGGCAGTTTCGAGGCGATCCAATGCGCGCAGCAATAGCGCGGGCGCACGAGCAACAGCTTTGGCAGCAAGTGCTTCAGATTCGTTAGGCCGATCTTCCATTTCGCTAGCCGCAATGGCGAGCAGCAAACGGAGATGTTCAGGCTCAGCAGCCGGGATCGCATCATCTTGCGCGAGCAACGCACGTAAACTCGACGGTGTCACAAACCGCAAACCCAGATGCGAACAGCCCTTTGCAATCAAGCGCGCCTTAAGATTGTTGGCTTGCCCTCGCGTGGGAACGACCACTAGCGCAGGCAACTGGCGTTGCCACGTTCCGGGCAAAACCTCGTCGAACCAGGGAGCGATCGCACTGTCCCAAGCTTCCTGCAGGGATGGTACAACGAGCAGAAGTGGCCCCGATCGTTTCACACGTTAAATGATCCTGCCAAGGATCCTTTTGTCCTCCACGCGTCGCGTAACGCAGTCTCGATCCAGCCGCTCGAGTAAGGGCACCATGATACGCCGCGAACTCTCAAGTGCCTGACGCAGCTCACTTACGGTAGCCGGTCCATGCTTGGAAATGAATTCGGTGATTCTCGTCTTCATGTGTTCGAAATTATCCCGCAATAAGACTGCATCCGGACCCACTTCGATCACTTGTCCACTTTCAATCAAAAAGCGGAGAACATGCTGCGCGCGTCGATCCGGTTCGATTTCACGGCGTGGCGGAGGATCGAATGGTTTATGCGAGAGCGATTCGCGGATCTTTCTCTCAACGGGTTCGAGGTCGGCCGGCAACACCGGTCGATGAGAAATCCGCGCTATGGCTGAACCTTTACGAATAAAATCCTTAACGCACAAATCCGCTATCAACGCTTCGAACACATTCGACTCTTGAACGCGCAGCGTCGAACGAAGCTCATTCAAATCAAGACCGGCGCGCTCCGGATTGCAGTTGTGCGCTTCATCGATCAAACTGGTTGCCCGCTCTCGCAGCTGCTGCCAAGTCTTGCGATCCGTCACTATTTCGCTGCAGAGCACAATTTCGCCCGCGCGTTGCAGCCGCGCTAAAACTTCGGAGATTTCGCCGTCGCTAAAAGGCGACTTGTTCAACAGGGCCTTTCTCAACACAAATTCGCGCAGCGCAATCTCAGAACGAACGCAAACATCGATGTCGTGCGGCGCGGTTGCACGCGCTCTCAAGAATCGAACCTGGGCGTTAGAGCGGAAGCTCGCGCGATCGGCCTCGGGATCGAGCACCGTGCCGCCGGCAATAGTGTTTTGTTCAGAGGAATCGCGCAAAACGAATCGATCACCGACAAAAGCCAGAATAGGTGACTCCAGCCGCAATTGAGCAATTGCGTTTTGCCCCGCCGCGAGCGCAGATCCATCCAAAAACGTGATCTTCGCAGCAGCGCGACTTGTTCCAAAATGAACTTGAACGGAACTGCCGTTCTTGATTGGACGCGCTGCAGGAGAATTTCGGTTCACGCGCGGCGATCTTTCGATAAGCACGTCGATTGTGGCTTGCGGACTGCCGCCTTCCCGGAGCGTGATGACGTCGCCGCGTTGCGTTCCGTTCTCGCCAACCGAGAGATCAGGCAGATTCATCGCTGTGCGCATTCCCGGCTGAGCGATCTCGAGATCGCGGCCGTGGTTTTGAATGGAACGAATCCGAGCGGAAAGATTTCGCGGCTGAACAACAACATCCTGGTCCCGTCGAATTGAACCGCCGCTCAAGGTGCCCGTGACGACAGTTCCGATACCGTGAAGCGCGAATGCACGATCGACGAAGAGCCTCGGTTTTCCAATGTCGCGCGGCGGCCGTAAGCGTGCCAGCTCCTTCGCTAGCGAGCTTTTCAAATTTGTGATCCCCTCGCCAGTGCGAACTGAAGTTGGAATGATTTGGCTATCCTTAAATGGAGTTCGTTCCAACTCCGCACGGATTTGAGCAGTGACGACATCGATTTTTCCCAAATCGCATTTAGTCAGCGCGACAATGATTCGCTGAATGCCGAGGTAAGTCAGAATTTGCAGATGTTCTTCTGTTTGTGGCATCCAGCCGTCGTCGGCGGCAAGAACCAGCAGCGCGAGATCGATTGAGCCGACGCCCGCAATCATGTTTCGCACGAAATCCTCGTGACCCGGAACATCGACAATCCCGACGTTGAATTGCTCGCCGTTGGGCCCGGTGAGATTCAGTTTGGCAAAACCGAGATCGATGGTGATGCCGCGCGCTTTCTCTTCGGGTAAGCGGTCGGGATCCGTTCCGGTCAGCCCTTTTACCAGCGCGCTCTTGCCGTGATCGACGTGACCAGCTGTGGCGATGATGAAATGGCGAGTGGTCACTTGATGCATGCTGCGCGAATGGCGGCAACGACCAGATCGTCCTGTTCCGGAAAGATTGTGCGCACATCGAGCCTGAAGCAGTCGTTCGCGACATATCCGATGACCGGAGGTGTTGCGCTACGCAGGCGGGAGGCGAATTCGAGCGGTGAACAATTCCCCGGGACGATTTCGATGGTGACGGACGGCATCTTGGATCTTGGCAACGTGCCGCCGCCGACTTTTGCGACGCTGCTGGCGACTGCGACTTGCAGATTGCAGCTCTGCCGGGAGAGCTGATTACAGATTGATGCAGCTCGAGCGCGCAATTCGTCTTCTGAGACTTGCAACAGCGCAAGCGTCGGGATTACACCGTGCCGCTGATTGAGATGAAGATCGACTGTCGCTTGCAGCGCGGCGAGACAAAGCTTGTCGCAGCGCAGCGCGCGAAACACCGGCTCACGTTTCAGCGCGGTGACAAATTTCTTTTTGCCGGCAATGATTCCCGCTTGCGGCCCGCCGAATAACTTGTCCCCGCTGAAGCTGACAAGATCGACGCCGCTTTTCAACACCTCGGCTGGCGTCGGCTCGTGGTGGTCGATTCCGAATTCTTCGGTTGCCGCAACGGCCCCGCTTCCCAAATCTTCGACGAATGGGATCCGTTTTTTTCGCGCCAGCTCGCTGATCTCGTCGGAAGAAGGTGATTCGACAAAGCCGCTCATGAAAAAATTGCTCTGGTGAACCTTGAGTATCATTGCTGTGTTCTGACCGGTGGCATCCGCGTAATCGTCGAGGGCTGTCTTATTAGTGGCGCCGACCTCGCGCAGTTTGGCCCCGGTTGCCTCAATTATTTCACCGATCCGAAATCCCCCACCGATCTGGACCAATTCGCCACGAGAAATGACCACGTCGGTCTTTGTTCTTGTGAAATGTCCAACAATCAGCACCAATGCGGCTGCGCAGTTGTTGACTACAGTGGCCGCTTCCGCTCTACAAAGCAGCGCGAGCGCGTTCTCGATGTAACTGCCACGTTGGCCGCGTGCGCCTGTTGCAAGATCGTATTCAAGATTCGAATAACCTGGTCCGATTTCCTTCAATGCATGGATGGCGTCGCTCGCCAGCGGCGCGCGGCCAAAATTCGTATGAATAAGGATTCCGGTACCGTTGATGATGGGTTGAAGCCTGCAGGCACCGAGTTCTTCAATCGACCGGCGGATAAGGACCACAGTCGATTCAAAGTCCGGCACCTTTTTTGTTGTTCGAATCTCCGACAGTTTGCGACGGATAACATCGACAATAACCGGCCGGGGCAGATCACAACGGCCTAACGCGCCAAGAATCCTGCCAACAGCAGGGATTTGCCGCCGCGCGTGTCCCTTTAACCTGTCATACATACCAATGGACCACGGCGCCGGGGTGGTACGATTTTTCCGATTACCGCAGCGGAGGGTGAGCCGGCTTTTCGCAGCACGCTCAGTACTTTCTCCAGATTCGTTTCGGTGACGCAAAGCAGTAATCCACCGCTCGTCTGCGCGTCCGTTAGGAGAACTCTGCGCGTTTCGTCCGTTTTGCCCCAATCCGCGATCACGGTCGTGGCATGAAGATTTTGACGACTTCCATCAGGGACGCACCCCAGCTCAATCAGCTCACCGATTTCATCGCTAATCATCGGCACGTTGCGAGGGTTAATATTGGCGGAGACGCGACTGGCGCGGCACAAAGAAACCAGGTGCCCGATCAATCCGTAGCCGGTGATGTCCGTGGCGGCGCGGACAAGGCGACGCTCGGCAAGTTCAGCGCCAGCGATGTTGATCTTCGACATCAGCGCGACTACTTTTTTCTGAAGGGCGCGCGAAGCGATTCCACGTTTGATCGCGGTGGTGGCGACGCCGGTGCCGAGTGGTTTCGTTAGGACAAGCAAGTCGCCGGGACGCGCATTCGCATTCGTGGTAACATGCCGAACATCGACGATGCCCGTTACAGCAAGCCCATAAATCGGCTCAGGATTACGAATGGAATGGCCGCCTATGATGACGCATCCCACCTCAGCTGCCTTGGCGAGACCGCCGCGCAAGATCGACGAAATCACTCTTGGCCTAACGAGATCGGTTGGAAACCCGATAATATTTAGCGCGGTCAATGGGCGCCCGCCCATGGCGAAAATGTCCGAAAGCGAATTGGCTGCGGCAATTTGCCCATAAGAAAACGGGTCGTCGACGATTGGCGTAAAAAAATCGACTGTCTGCACAAGAGCACGATGCCGACCTGCCCGCCGGAACCCTGGCGAAGGCGGGTCCAGGCGATACACACCGGCATCGTCAAAAGTGTTCGAGCTCACGAGCACGTTGCGGTCTAGTGACATGGGAAGCTGCGGCAAAACTTGTCGCAGGGCCTGTTGGCTCAATTTCGACGCTCACCCGGCACAAGATGAAAGCGAAGTCAGCTTGCGGATTTGCTCACGCGACATGGAGGTCACCTCCTTTCGGGTTATTTGTCATTCCGAGCGAAGCAGAGAAAGCCCGACCAATTACATCTCGATTGGGCCACGGGATCCTTCGACCTCGAAAACTTTCGGGGCTCAGGATGACGATAAAAGATACCCGGAGAGGATAGGAATCGAACCTACCTCGCCACTTGCGCGGCGACGACGGTTTTGAAGACCGCGAGGGCCACCAGGCACCCTTCACTCTCCCGATTACGGATCTCGGATTGCGGATTGCGGAAAGACTATTTCGCCTTCTTAATCGCCTTGACGACCTCGTCGAAGTCCGGCCAGTCGCCGGTGTCGAGTTTGGAATGGAGCAGTTTGCCATTAGCGCGAATCTCGAAAGCGCCGCCGCTCGAGGGAATCAGCGTGAGCGACTTGATGCGCTCGCCGAGCTCAAGAATTTTGGCCGCCAAACTGACGGCCTTCGGCGTGTAGTTTCAAACGACGCAGTATTCGATCGAGACCTCGGTCTTCACCGACAAACTCCTTTCCGATGACGAAGCTATCGGCGCGGTTCGAAGCGGTCAAGAGTTGTAGCGGCGGCTGTGTCAGCCGCCGTTCACTCCAGGCGCTTGACACAAACGCCTCTACAACCGTGGAGAGTGTAGCCGCAGCCCGCTCCACTCGGGCTGCGGCATCTCCACTTCACCAAACCGCGGAAACAGCCGCGGCTTTCAGTCCTGAAGGCGTGAACCCCCAGAAATTCTTAGAAGGCGAAATTGAGACCGCTACGTAAAATTCCGAAGTTATTTCTCGGCCCGTCGATTACGCCGAAGCTCAAATCGTTAGTCCAACCAAAGTGACGGGCGATTCGGAATTCGAGACCGGCTCCGAATTGGCCGAGCACTTTGGTTTCACTCCCGAAGTGATCCGTCTGGGCATGGACCTCAAACGCGTCGGGCGGCCCCTGCGTGTGAAGAACGTCTCTTTCGCCACCGCCGAAAATCGCACCGACGCCAGCCCAAGCGTAAGGCGCAAGACGGGTGCACGCGATTGGATAACGCAATGTGAGAGTGCCTAATACAGAGCCAACGACATGGTCATGATTGATTCGCGTCCGCGTAAAAATCGGGATGGTTGGATCCTCGAAGATATCGTAGCCGCTTTTCCTGGCGTCCAGAGCAAATCCTTCAACACCGACGCCGACGTAACGGCAGAAGAAATATTTTATGTCGCCGCCGCCGCCCCAGGCGTGATCGCCGCCAATGTAATGATCATACGTGCCAAGCACAGGGTGGCCTTCACTGGTACTTTGCACGATGTCCAGCAGCCAAAGATTAGGATTGTATTCCGTGTTGGTGAAAGCATAAGTGCCCCAGAGATTCACGTTCCATTCGCGATCGCCGTACCACTGCGGGCAGGGCGGCACATACGCGACTTGCTTCATTTCTTTTCCGGAATCTTTTCCTGAACGGCTATAAGACGCGTCGGAGTAGTACCGGAAACGCGAGGACACCGGCGCTTCGGCTTCGGCGCGCTCGCCACCGAACAGCCATGAAAAAGCAACGAATACCTCAGCAATCGGTGAATCGTGGGTACAGCCAAACAAAGGTGAGACGTCCAGGCGCGTTTGCGCTGTGGGTTTCCATGCGACTGTTGGACCGATAACGAAACTGTTCAAGGGATCACCGCGGGTGTCTTTTGTAGTGACATTCTTATATTCCATTTCAATGCCGACTTTCAGGCGTTCGTTAGGCAAGAGGACAGGAATCATCGCAGCCTGCGAGAAACCCCACTCACGTCCCCGGTCGCCGGTATTCTCTTTTTCAAAGAACCAGTTCATGGCCCATTCGACGCGCTCGAAGAAATCTTGCGCAAGCAGCAAACGAACTTCGTACGCGTCGGGGACTTTCGGCGGTCCGCTCTCTTCCTCCTCCTCTCCTCCTCCAGGAGGCGGTGGAACTTCTTCATGTCGAATGGTGCCGACGCCGAATTTGTATTCGGCGAAAATCGTCGGGTTGAGCGGAATCTTGTTCCAATCAGCAAGAGCCCAGCGCGCTTCCAGACTCACTGTCTGCGCGCCGCCGCCGCCATTAAATCGCTCAAACTGTGCTTCGGCCGCTACGTTGAAACGATAGGGCAATCCCATTTCGATCTCCTGAGTAAAGAGATGATCGGGCGGCCCATGCCGGAAGCCCTGACCTTCGTAAAGCTCTCCGAAGAAAAACGACCATGGCGGCAAAACATAGGCATTCACTGCGTTGGAGAAGCGGCTTCGGGAAAGTCCCGGAGGCGCGCCGTAAGCGCTCGGCACTTCTTCCGCTGTGACGACGATTGCCTCCTCGGTGGAAACCTGCGCGTGGATTGAACAATTAAGGGCGGGACTAGCAAACCAGATGGCTGGCATCAAGATGACCAAGCGTGAGAGACTTGGCCGGGAAAAATGACTCCTGAGCATAGGAATTCGGGTTAAGGTTTGAAGAGGTGGATTCGCAGACCATTACAAAATCGTAATGATTGGCAAGCTAAATTTTTGGTGCGCGTCGTGTTTCGGATGAGACAGCCGCCCGTGCGATGTCTTGAGCAGGTGATACCGTAGCTGTGGATGAGGTTGCTCCAGGGTCTAGACCTGAGAATTGGCTATGCCCAGCGGTTTACAAGCGACGCGGACAATTTTTGCCGGTAGCTTGCTAGGCTCTTTCGGATTTCTTCTTCTCGACGCACGCATTCACTGCGTGAATCAGGTATCCGAGAGAAAACAGCGTGACAGCCAGGATTGCGGACAGCAAATCGAGATAATGGCCAACGCTGTGCTGAGATCCCCAACCCATGCGCGGAAAAACACGAAGTCCTTCAAACACGTGAGTGAGAATCACGGCGACCAATCCCGCTGTGCCAACGAGCTGCAAAAACAAGGACATGCTCCTCCTTCGTACAAAAATGATCGTTGCGCCGGTAAAGAGCGCGCACACTGGAATCAGCGCGACGAACGCCTTGATCGCTGCGTCATTCATAGGTCCGCCGGTCCATCAACAGATCCATGATCCCGTTGCGACACAGCCGGGAACGTGAGCTTAACGGTTGTGCCGCGACCCATCTCGCTTTGAATGCTGGCCGATCCGCCGTGGAGTTCGACAATCGACTTCACCAGAGCCAGACCGAGGCCAGCGCCATCGGAGGTCCGCGATGATTCGGCACGGTAAAACCGATCGAAAACGCGTGGCAAATGTTCTGCAGCGATCCCGCAGCCGTTATCACTAATGGCAACTTCGAAATCATTGCTGTGTTTCGAAACCGCAACTTGAATCGAGCCGCGATCGGGAGCGAATCGCAGCGCGTTATCGAGCAGATTTCCTACGGCGCGTTCGAACAAATCGGGGTCGGCATAAATTTGTCCTTGGCCACTGCAAGTGATCGTGACGTGGCGATCCTCCGCGGCCGTTTGATAGAACGCTGCAATTTTCTCCACTGCCTTGCGCGCATCGAATCGCTTTCGCGCGATCGGCTCGCGTGCTGCGTCCACTCGCGCAACGAAAAGCAAATTGTCCACGATTCTGGAAAGTCGTTCGCATTCACCGATGGTGGATTCGATAGTCTCGCGGTACTCGGCCGCCGTGCGCTCACGCGTGAGGGCAACCTGTGCTTCGCCCATCATATTTGCGACGGGCGTTCGCAGCTCGTGCGCGAGATCGGCTGAAAACTGAGAAAGCCGCGTAAAGGAATCGTCGAGCCGTTTGAGCATGTCATCGAATGCGATGGCGAGTGGTTGAAGCTCGCTCGGCCAGCTGCCTGGCGCCACGCGCTCCTTCAAATGCGTCGGGCCAACACGTCCGAGCGATCGCGTCATTTGTTCGAGCGGTCGCAGCCCGCGTTTGGTGACGATGATGGCAATGGAAGCCGCCGATAGCACGCTGCCCAAAAGGAGTATGACAAAGAGGACGGCGAAATCCCGTTCCACTCGCTCATCGCTCGACCGGTCCTGCGCCACCTGAAACGTGTAAGCCTGGCTGCCTGATTCTTCGTTCAGTGTGACGAGAGAAAACAGTTTCGCCCCTGTGCGGTAAGCCTTCGGGCTGCGAACAGCCAATGCCAAATTTTGCCCGCTCGGAAAAATCCCTGGCGGAAGCAATCGATCCATTCCCGGTGTCTCCGCGAAGGTGCGGCCTTGCGGATCGAGTATCCTGATCCAATACGCAGGATGCTCGCCTGCGCGGCGAGCGTTTAATTCATCTGCAAACACGTTCGACCCGCTCTCGTGGAAGTCCGCGCTCAGAGCAGAGACTTTGTCGGCCAGAACAGCGTTGTCTTCAGCAAACGCGTGTCGGACAGTGAGCGAGTAAAAGACGCCAAGACCGCAGACGAGCAAGAGCGCTGTCGCTAGCGTAAAAAGCAGAATCAGCTGGGAAGCGATGGAGCGCGGCTTAACGTGCTTTGAGAACATAACCAACGCCGCGGATGGTATGGATCAGTTTGTTCTTGAACGGATCGTCCACCTTTGCGCGCAAGCGGCGCACAACGACGTCAACCACGTTCGTGGAAGTCTTGAATCCGATTTCCCACACGTGTTCTGCAATCTCAGCGCGGGATACCACTTCGCCGGCGGAGCGTACCAGATGAGCGAGCAGGAGAAATTCCTTAGGTGTGAGATTGAGCGGAACGCCAGAACGCGTTGCCTTGTGGTGTCGCATGTCCATTTCCAAATCGGCGATGCGCGAATGTTCCGTTTGCCGCTCTGGAGCGCGTCGCAATACCGAGCGCACCCGGGCGAGCAATTCGGAAAAGGCAAACGGCTTGACCAGATAATCGTCCGCGCCCAGCTCGAGTCCCTTCACACGGTCGCGTACACTGTCGCGAGCGGTAAGAAACAGGATGGGCGTGCGAACCCCATCACGGCGGAGTTCCGCGACCACTTCCCAGCCGTCCTTGTTTGGCAGCATGATATCGACGATAAGAAGATCAAATTTGGTAGCCCGGGCTTTCTCCAAACCGGTCTCGCCATCGCGCGCGATCTCAACCGCAAAACCGGCTTCGCGGAGCCCTTTCGCGAGGAAACCCGCCGTTTTCTTTTCGTCCTCAATAACGAGAATCCGCATATGTTTTGATAAGCTTTACAGAAGGTAAACGAAGAAACAGAGGCTGGTGATTACCTAACGAAACCCTTAGTTATCTTCGTTTTCTTCTGTTAAGTCTTACGGACAGATGTGTCCCCTGGCGGCATGGCAATCATTAAGCCAGAAAGCAAGAAGGTAATTGCCGCTGAAAACAAGCAATAGCGGCAGTACGCGTGCAGCACGAAAGCTTGCACGTACAAAAACCAAAGCGTTGCCAGAAACATGACGCCGACAATCGGAATCAGAAATGTCCGCGCGCGCGCGTAACCGAACGCGGCGAACGTCGCGAAGGCAAATACGGTAAAATAGGCAAGCGCGCCAAGCAGGGCTACTGGGACCCCGCCAACTTTCGCATACGAACTGCCCAATACACGAAAACAATCCGGCGATCCTCCGCAGCTGAGCGTCTCACCGGTTAACGCCTGTACACTGAGATAAGCAGCGTCCGCAAGGCCGGCCAGTGAAACGATCGCAGCGACGGTATAAAGAATCGTGCGGAATCGAGATACAGTCATGGATGAGAATGACGAAGCCCCAATGACGAATGACAGAGCGAGACCCAACAGTGGACCGATAAAGGAGCGCCGCGCATTTCTTTGGGCATTCGGATTTTTGTCATTACTTCGTCATTAGACATTCGTCATTTCTTCTTTTTCGCGCGAATCCGAGTGATTCGCTGGGAGATTCCTCATGTCTGCGATTTTCCCACCAGCGCTGCGTTGATTGCTGCGCGAACACCATCCGGGGTTTTGTCTCTTCCCTCCACTGGTTGGTTATTGATGTACAACGTTGGAGTCATCGTTATTCCGAGGGATTGGCCGCGCGCATGATCGGAATCGACTCGTTCTTTGACCTTTTCGCCGTCGATGTCCTTTTTGAACTGATCAAGATTGAGCCCGATTGTTCCCGCATAGGATTCGAACAATTCGCGCACATTGGAAGCTTTGCTCCAAGTCGCTTGTTCCCGGTACAGCACGTCGTGCATCTCCCAGAACCTTCCTTGGAAACCAGCGGCTTCCGCCGCCAGTGCCGCCTCACGCGCGTGCTCGTGAGCCGGGAGCGGAAAATTACGAAACACAATGCGCAGCCGTGAATCATACTCTCTCAGCAGCTCTTCACCAAAGGCGGCGAAAATGCCGCAGGGTGGGCATTGAAAATCGGCAAATTCTTCCAGGGTCACCGGAGCATCGGGATTGCCGCGAATGTGCACTGATTCGGTGTCGCTTTTTCCAGCGACGCTGTTGCTTGCGGGAATAGCTTGGAGCTGCGGTCGCTTTGCCCGATAGAGCATCGCTCCGCTTCCAAGCGCGGCTAATGCAACCCCGGCGACAATTACAAAAGGCAAATATCGTTTCATCGAATGGCAGAAGAGCGAAAAACTTCCGCGCAACGAGTAAATCGTCAAGTCAGCTGCTGGCGTCATTCGCGACCAGCGAGTTTTCAGCTAGATTTTGAATCATGAAGCTTGCAAGGGCCCTGGCAGCTTTGATGCTGCTAATCATGGATGTTTCCTTCTTTGCCGCAGCCCAAACTTCGTCCCGAACAGAAACTGGGATCGAAGGAGTGATTACGATCAGTCCGACTCAGCCCGGTCCGGTCAGAGTTGATGCTCCTGCTTCCGAACCGCTCGCGAATATGGCGTTTGTAGTGGAAAAGGAGAACGCCGCAGTGGCATCATTTACGACCGACGATCACGGACGCTTTCGCATTCAGTTGCCGCCGGGTCACTACAAGGTTTCCACCAAGGGGAGGAAAACAACCATTGGCCACTTTGGCCCATTTGAAGCAGACGTGGTCGCGGACAAGATGACAAACGTCCAGTGGAAATGCGACAGCGGGATACGGTAATTCGTTGAAGGTTAAATCGTTGACTCCATTCGCGAATTCACACGAATTGGAGAAACTACTTTAGGCGCGAACGGCTTTGAACTTGCCGTGTTTCGATGGGCCCTCTCCCACCGAGGGAGAGAAATCCACTTCGCCGGTGATTAGATCAGGTGTTTCAAATTTTCCGTTGCAGGTTAATGTCCCCGCGTCGCGTCCGACATTGCCGAGTAGAAACTCCATCGGGCCGGAAAATGTGACGGCATTTCCTTCGCCTTGAAACCACTTTGCCTCCGAAGACTTGGCGGCACCCCAGACTTTCGCTTGCGGGTCGGTCAGCAGCAACGTTCCTTTTCCGCCGGTTTGCGCCTCAAAGCGCAACGAATGGCGCGCGCCATCGGCAAACGTAAGCTCAATGTTCCAGTTCCCGGTCATGTTCGGAGATTCTGCCTCCGCCATGGCGGAGCAGAAGATGTTCACTGCAAATACCAGAATGAATGCGCATGATGCTTTCACATCTTTTTCTAATCTTGATTCAGGTTCCAGGCAAGGTCTGCCCTTCGGTGAGTGGCGCAGGACGGATTTTGGCGTAAATTCGCCAACTCTGTGAAAAGTGGTTGCGTCAGCCGGGAATTGAAGTCAGCGGGGTTGCTTTCCCGGCGGGCGACTGCCGGGGTCGCCGACCCCAGCTACAGCAATGCCCCCGGGTACACGAAAACCGGTATTCGCAAATCAAAAACCGGTCGGTGGCGCGCGGCGGCGCTGATCACTCTCAATCTATTCATGATCGCGCACATCATTCAGTGGCGCGTCATGGGCAGGACGGTTTCGCCCATTGAGCCTTCGGAGACGATGCATACCTTGCAAAAGGGATTCGTTAACGCGGGGTTTATTTTTTTCACGCTGGCGATTTTAGCGACGCTGATCTTGGGCCGGTTTGTTTGTGGGTGGGGCTGTCACATTCTCGCTTTGCAAGATTTGTGCGGCTGGCTGCTGAAGAAAATAGGGCTTCATCCGAAGCCATTTCGATCGCGCTTGCTCGTATATGTCCCGCTCATTGGGGCACTGTACATGTTTGTGTGGCCTACCGCGTATCGAATGTTTCATAACCCCGAGAACGCGCCGCTCATTCCCGAATTCACCAATCATCTGGTAACCACCAATTTTTGGCAGACTTTCCCGTCAGTCGCAGTTGCAATCCCGTTTCTTTTCATCTGCGGCTTCGTGACCGTTTATTTTCTGGGACAAAAAGGCTTTTGCACCTACGCCTGTCCTTACGGCGGATTCTTTGGGCTGGCCGACAAATTTTCGCCTGGAAAAATCCGTGTCACGCCCGCGTGCAATCAATGTGGCCATTGCACTGCGACTTGCACGTCAAACGTGTTGGTGCACGCCGAGGTGAAACAGTACGGGATGGTGGTGGATCCGGGTTGCATGAAGTGCATGGATTGCGTGAGCGTTTGTCCCAACGACGCTCTCTATTTCGGTTTCGGGAAACCGACAATCCTGGTTCCGAAGTCGAACGCAATCCGGAAAAGTTATTCCCTGACGTGGCCTGAAGAAATCGTTGGCGCGTTGGTGTTTCCGGGAAGTTTTCTGGCTGTTCGCGGTGTTTACGCATTGGTCCCATTCCTGATGGCGCTCGGTTGCGCCACGGTCACCACGTTTCTCACGTTAAAACTCTGGAGATACCTTCGCGCAAAGGAACTGTCCTTTTATCGTTTTAACTTGAAGTCCTCGGGTAAAATTCGAAAAGCGGGCTGGGCATTTGCAGCATTGGCGTGTGCCTGGATTGGATTGAACGCCCATTGCGGCTGGGTCCGCTACCACGAGTTTCTCGGCAACCGCGCTTTCCAGAAAATCAAATTGCCCGATGAGCTTGCCTTGGCGCAGTCCAATCCCGCTCGTTGGCTAAGTCCGGCGGACCGGGAAAACATCCTCCGTGGGAAAGAACATTATCAAGCCGCTTCGAACGTTGGGCTGTTTGTAAATAGCGAGGCACTGCCAAAGCTGGCTTGGTTTGAATATTTGCTGGGAGACGCAAAACAATCGGTCCAAACGCTCGGCGACGCTGCCGCTCACCAATCAGGAGAGGCCAAAGCGTTGAGCCTTTATTATCGCGGCGCCATTCTGAATCGTCTCGGACGTTATGAAGAAGCGCAAGCAAGTCTCGGCGAAGCGCTGGCGGAAAGAGATGATTTAATTCTCGCGCGGCAAGAGAAAGGTGAATCGCTCTGGCAGCTCGGTCGCAGGGAGGAAGCCATTTCGGTTTGGACTGACGCTGTGGAACGCAACGCGCGTTTGGTTTTAGTGAATAACGAGCTTGCTGGCGCGAAGCGCTTATCAGGTAAACTTGAAGAAGCTGCCGCTCACGAGAAACAAGCCGACCAATTCACCCCTAACGATCCCTTTTATCACTGGATCCTCGCCCGTCGGCTACAGGACCTTGGGATGGCCGAACTGGCTGACAAACACTTCCAGCAAGCAGGCGACCTCGATACTGACAAGGGCGGACCTCAGCTGCATTGAGGATATCGAACGCGTCTCGCATGCTGGCGTAGTCTGCCATGAGCGGAAGCCGAAGAGGCGTCACGCCGAAACAATCTTTGTAAACACGGCCAAAGCAACTAAGACGCGCAGACTAAACATTGCTTTTGGTTTTCAATGCAGATCGTACACTTCCACCAGAGCAACGCCAGTGGTGCTGTTTACACCGCGCACAATGGCCGTGTAGTTGCCCGCTGGCAGATCTGCAATAATCGCAGATTCCCTTCCGTCTCCCGGCGCGTAACCGCTGTCTTGGATTTCCTGCACCTGGTCATGGGTGATAACCCCGCCGATGATCGTGGTCTGCCAATTATCATTGCGGCCAATCAAGGCGCCCGTGCCATCGTGCAGTTCCAACGTCGGATCCTGCAATGGATCGGGAACGCCAAATTGACCAAGCTCCGGCCCAATGGCGCGGATAATCACTCTCTTGGGTTGCGTGCCTTGGACAATGAACCCTCCGATCATCACGTTGTCGCCCGTCTGCACAAAGGAGCGAGTACTGATGTTGCCAAGAATTGAATTAGTGTTGTGGATCAAGTTAGTCTGGGGACTGAGATCGTACACTTCCACTAGAGCAACGCCGATGGTGCTGTTTACACCGCGCACGATCGCCGTGTAATTCCCCGCCGGCAGGTCTGCGATAATAGCCGATTCCCTGCCGTCACCCGGAGCGTAACCGCTGTCTTGGATTTCCTGCACCTGGTCATGGGTGATAATTCCGCCGATGATAGTAGTCTGCCAGTTATCGTTAGTGCCAATCAAAGCGCCAGTGCCATCGTGCAGTTCCAATGTTGGATCCTGCAATGGATCGGGAACGCCAAACTGACCGAGCTCAGGGCCAATGGCGCGGATAATCACTCTCTTTGGTTCGGTCCCTTGAACAATGAACCCTCCAATCATCACGTTGTCGCCCGTCTGCACAAAGGCACGCGTGGAGATGTTACCAAGCCGCGCCGTAGGTGTTGGCGTTGTTGTAGGCGTAGGAGTGGCCGTTGGAGTTACGGTTGGCGTAGGTGTAGGTGTACGAGTAGCTGTCGGAGTTGCTGTTGCTGTCGCAGTAGCGGTAGCAGTTGCTGTTGCCGTAGCCGTTGCGGTCGCCGTGGCTGTAGGTGTCGCAGTAGCTGTGGCTGTAGGACTAACTGTCGGACTTGGACTCGGAGTCGGTGCCGTGTATACGATGGTCAGCACCGGTGGGCTGGCGCTCTCCCGGGTGTCGAAACGCTTCGCAGTCGGGCTCGTGGACTCAACCCCGAGCACGAGCCAGCCGAAATTGCTGGCTGGGTTGTCCAGCCACGATTGCACGTCGGCTATCATCTGTGTTGAACTCCATATGTATTGGCCGAGGCCACCAACCGACTGACTTGCGCTCACGGTTGCTGAAAAGTCGCCGCCTTGCGTAGTCCAAAAAATCGTGTCGTAGAAACGGTGCCGCCACGTCGCGTCGTTGGGAGTAGCCGGCGCTCCGCTGCCCTCCTCTCCGGGCGCGCGAGAGGTTCCTTCGCCCCAGTCGGCAAGCAGCTTGTGCAGCTCGGTGGTTCGCGCTGTGCCGTCAATCGTTTTGGACATATTCATGCTGAGACTTACGCCTGTGATAGTTGAGCCTGGCAGAACGTTTCCGGCGATATCGAAGGCGAGCACACCTCGGCGGCTTTCACCCATGAGTATCGTACCCGTGAAGAAGTGAAAGCCAAGAGCGTTGCTGAGATCACCCTCATTGGGATTGTACTGGTAGAGAGTATTGTCCTTGCTCGGGTTGATGCTGATCATTGCCGCGCCCGCCAACCCGGGACCGGTACAGGCAAGCGCGAGCGCGATTAGAAGCGCACTGTATGATTTGAGCGGTTGCGCGGCCTTCATTAGTCGTCCCTCGTTACTCATCGCCAGTCTCTTACAGAGGCCGCGGTGCCGGAGTAGGTCGAACATGCGGCTCGGGGCTAGGCCTTGCTGTCGGAGTCGGTCTCGGAGTAGTCGTCGGCGTTGAAGTAGGTGTAGCACTGGCCGTTGCAGTTGCTGTCGCAGTGGCGGTCGCTGTCGCCGTTGCGGTTGCCGTAGCCGTTGCCGTCGCAGTAGGTGTGAATGTCGCGGTTGCCGTAGCCGTTGCCGTAGCTGTAGGCGTAGGTGTCCGCGTCGCAGTGGCTGTAGCAGTCGCCGTAGCTGTGGGTGTAAAGGTCGCCGTCGCCGTCGGTGTTGGCGTTGGACTCCCACCGCCGCCACCGTAAATGCGTGATCGGTTCCCAGGCGGCGGGTTAGCCGCAGGATTGCAGAAGTCCTGGGTGTAACATCCTTGGCTGCTATTGCCTTGCACACCGGCCGACCACGGTTGCGTCGCGCCTGTGCCGTTGATTTCGCCGTAGATGATTTCGCGGAATGAAGGAGCCATCTCATACAGGCGGACCTCGAAATTCGTCCTCGAGGCGTTGTTACCAAACAGCACGGCGCGCCATTCGATGTTGAAGATCCGGTTGGGCGCAGTGCCCGAGACCGAAGTGTAAATACCGCAGTTCCCGCCAGGATAAGCCGAGCAACCGCTCAGGCCCGCGTCGGTGCGCAGATCCTGAAACAACAGATGAATGGCGAAGTCATGCCCAGCCCATGGGATGCACACACTGACAAACGTGCTATCGCTGGTCACAAACTGCGCCGTGCCGTTGGAGGACAGATTTACGCTGATATAGCTGTTCCCATACAACTGGATTGCGAACGGCAGCGCGATGGTGGTGATACAGTCGTCACAGTGGTTGCCGGTGTCCGTTGTGCCCGGCACGATCGTATCCGTTCCCGTCGTAATCGTTATTGGGCTACAAGGCGTGAAAGTAGCCGTGGGCGTGGGTGTGGGTGTGGGTGTAAAGGTGGCTGTGGGCGTAGGCGTACGTGTGGGGGTTGGACTAGCTGTCGCAGTTGCCGTCGGCGACGGGCTGGCCGTAGGCGTGGGAGTTGGCGTGCCGCCCGCCGGCGCCTGGATTGCAACCATGGTGGGTGATCCTGTTTTGAAGTATCCTACCGTCGCGTTAACACCTTGCGGTGGCTGATCCGCGTCGAACCGGAAATTGTACAATGTGCCCCAGCGGATCGCGTTGGCGTTTTGGTTCTGCGCAAATGTTTCGCTGTTCCAAGTTATCGAACCACCGGCTTGAGTCACAGCCCATGGCATGCTGCTGTACCCCTGATTGTTAAACGTACCGTCGTTTGCCCAGCCGGGTTCCTGAGGCGGCCCGTGAAACCCGATGTTGCTTATGTTAATCCCCGGTGCAAGAGGCACACTGAAAGATTGAATCCCTCGGTCCAGATTCTGGTTATACAAGGCATACTCATAATGCCAGACTCCAGTCGTAGGATTCGTAACTTTGTAGCTCATCAACCAGATGCCATCATTTCCCGGATCAGGCTGAGCCGGATTCACTGTCGCGCCCGTCCACGCCACGATGGCAGGCTGCGTCCGCACAGTCGAGCCGGAGCCTGAAAATGTGTAGCTGTCCCCGCTGCCGAAGACGGTAAACCTGCGGTAGGAGGCATTGTTATACATGTTACACTGGCCAGGATGCGTCTGGCACCAGGCGTATTCATGTGGCGTCACATATTGCGCTTCGGCAAAATAAGTCGCGCCAGCGTTCTGCGCAGGGTCTAGATCGCTGCTAGCCACCGTGACCCGGTGCGATGTGCCGGTATGAGTGTGTCCGGTATGATTGTTGGCGCCGGATGGGAAAACGCCGGTAAAGGGGTTCACCCACGCGCGTGAGCCGATGCCGCCTTGACTCGCATTCAAACTAGAGCCGTAAGGATCGGAGCACCCTGGGCAGAGATGCGTGCCGGTTGTGCACCCGCTGGTGTTGCAACCGAAATTGCAGGCGTTGCCTTCCAATGCCGTGAACGCGTGTTTGAGCCAGGATTGGCCGATTTGCTCGAACCGATCGTCGTTAGTCGCGCCCCCACTCATGCGATAAAAATTTTGCGGAATAACCGGGTGATCCGTGTTCGAAAGTGCAAACCAATCGAGAGGTTGATCACCGGCGTTACAGGAAATTGTGCCCACTCCGAGGCCGACGAGATGATTTACGGTGTCGTTTCCGTATTGCGCCATCTCCGGCAGCTCGCCGACGATTACATCGGGTCCGGGCACCAACGTAGGGGTCTCCCTGCCGTTCGCGCTTCCCAATGGCGGCATCACCACCGATTTAATTTCGCCGTTAACCAGCTGCGTTACCTCAACCGGCTGCATCGCCGCGCCGGCCGAGATTTTTCCAGCCACCACGCTGGCGTCTGCCGGGCGCCCGAGCGCCTTGGCAAACTCATTTGAAATTAGAAGCCGCCCGCCGTGGATACTTAGCAACTGCGCTTGCGCGTCGTAATCGTATTGGTGCCCCTCAATATTGAAGAACGTGAAGCTTGTTTTTGCGTCGCGCACGGCAAGATCGAACTGCTGACCGGAAGGAAGTTTTTCTACGATCAACTGTTTGATCGACGCTCCCAACAAAGAGGGCAGCACGATGGATTGCTGCGGGACCAATGCCATTGAGCCCTGCTCGGGGCCGCGTAAGAGATCATTGAAAACGAGAATGCTAAAGAACGAATTGGCTGCGACTGCGAATTGCACGCGGACGGCACCTTGCGGCGCGAAGCCCATCCCATTCAACCGGTTGAGATCGAGATCCATTGTGACAGTTCCGTTCTCGACAATCATCTTTTGTAAAATGCCGGTCGCCGCGTCGGAATTTTCTTGTTTGGATTGCGCTGCGTAATTTCCCGAACTGTTTCTGAGAGATAGAAGTAATAGGAGTGCGAAACCGATAGGAATGATCTTTGGCATGGTGTGGGTCCCTCTGGTTGTAATGCGCCCTTAAGGCTAAACGACGGTAATTTTTCTCACGGACTCACGACAGACGTAAAGAAGATTTTTTGAAAATCTTTGCGGCGTCACGTCGTGCGAAGCCGCACAGAGGTCAGTTGCGACAACCGGGATTGTCGGCATTCGCGCAGGGCGACGGCGGACAGGTCGATCCCTGCTACAATCGATTCCCGCCTCCGCCGATACAGCCTTCGCAGCCGCGTCGGCGGAGTAGGCGGCTACCGGGGCGGCAAGCTGATTACCTCTGCAATCAACTATCAGCTTTCCCCCGTCAGGGCCTCGGCGCCGGAGTAGGTCGCGGTGAAGGTGGCGGCGGCACTGGTGTAATGTGAGGCGGTGGGGTGGGCCGCGCCGTTGCGGCGGGTGTACTCGTAGCTGGCGGCGGCGGCGGTGTCAGGCGAGGTGGCGCTGTTGGCCTGGATGTTGGACTCGGGCGCGACCTCGGCGTGGGAGCAATTCTCGGCGTAGGCGTTGGTGTCGGGGTCGGCGTCAGGGCAGGTGTTGGCGTTTCAGTAGCTGTCGCTGTGGCTGTTGCTGTCGCCGTCGCTGTAGGTGTTGCTGTAGGAGTTAGTGTTGCTGTAGGTGTTGGGGTAACAGTCGCTGTTGTTGTAGCAGTTGCAGTAGCAGTAGCTGTAGCAGTTGATGTCGCTGTCGTAGTAGCGGTCGTGGTAGGTGTTGGGGTCGGTGTAGGTGTAGGCGTTCCCCCGACCCAAACGTCCGTGATGGGCTGGTAGTTTCCGCTAACTCCAGCGTAGGGGAGGTCGTACATATCTTCGATGGTACGTAGAAGGTTGAAATGGTAGATCAACTCAGAATACCGGCCGGGCACGACCATCTGCCCCACGAAGATGGTGGCTATGCGGTTCCCCTGGCGACCATCGTCTTCGTCGAAGCTGATAATGAAAAGGCTGTTGTGGGTCGCGGCCCATTGGACGTAACCGTCCAGGTGCTGTTGCAGCCAGCTATCGCCCTGCTGGATCGTGCCGTTGTGCATGTCGTTGTTGAGGTTAGGTATCACGAATGAGACAGTAGGAAGGGTGTTGTAATCGGTTGGGAAATAACTGTAAGGGAGGTTGGTGGTTGTCGGTATGTTAGTAAAGTTTACCCACGGAGCGTGCCTGCGAACATAAGCGCCCGATGTGCACACGGTAGAGCCGACCGACGGCAGGTCTTCGGAGTAGCCCGCGAAGGTGAGAGAAGCGTTGAGCAAGTACAGCCCCAGGTTGTCTGTGGTCAAGTAGTGTGGGCAGGAATCATCGGTTACTCCCTGATTATAACCCGAGAACAAGTCGAGGTAGTTGGGCTGGCTGGGGTGCGTTATCGCGTATGATTGGGTGAAAAGAGCGCCCTGGGCCGCCAGCGAATTGATGTAGGGAGCGGCGGAAGAGCCGATGATCTCGCTGTAGCTGTGATTCTCTTCAATCACAATCACGACGTGATCAGGTCTGGGCACGCCGTTGGCTGCAGGCGCTCGATAGCTTGCTGGATTACCCGAGCGCGTCTCGAAGGCACGAAAGAGCAGGAGTAATGGAAGGACGAACCCGGCAAGCGTTAACTTTGACATTGTGCTCGCTCTCCTAAGCGCAATTTCTCTCACGCGTTCAGAGCAGAAGCCAGGAAGATTTTGCGAAAATTTTGGGGGAGCGCGAAGCCCGGGTGTCCGCCTTTGCCCACGCCTCAGAGGCGGGGCTACGGCGCGGCAAGCCGATCACTTAAGCAACCAACTATAACTTTCCCGGTCAGCGCCGCGGTGGTGGAGTAGGCCGAACACGGGGCTCCGGGTTAGGCCTTACTGTTGGAGTCGGTCTCGGAGTAGTGGTCGGCGTAGCAGTTGCTGTAGCTGTAGCTGTCGCCGTTGCGGTAGGCGTAGGTGTCCGCGTCGCAGTAGCTGTAGCAGTCGCAGTAGCTGTCGGTGTAAAGGTCGGTGTCGCTGTAGCTGTCGGCGTTGGCGAGCCGCCACCGCCATACGTGCGGGATCTATTCCCAGGAGGCGGGTTAGCCGCGGGATTGCAGAAGTCCGGCACGAAACATCCCTGGCTGCTGGCGCCTTGCACGCCCGCCGACCACTGCTGCGTCGCGCCGGTGCCGTTGAGTTCGCCATAGATGACATCAAACCGCTTGTTTGTCACTACCGAGTTTTCGTAAACGCGCAGCTCGAAATTGCACCTCGAGGCGTTGTTACCAAAGAGCACTGCGCGCCATTCGATGTTAAAGATCCGGTTGGGCGCAGTGCCTGATACCGATGTGTAAATGCCGCAGGTCCCACCAGGATAGGCCGAGCAACCGCTCAAGGCCAGGTCAGTGCGCAGATCCTGAAACAATGTATGAATAGCGAAGTCATGCCCCGCCCACGGAATGCACACAGTGACAAACGTGCTATCGCTGGTCACAAACTGGGAATTCCCGTTAGAGGAAACATTCACGCTGCTATAGCTGTTCCCATACAACTGGAATGAGAACGGCAGCGCGATGGTGGTAATGCAGTCGTCGCAGTGGTTGCCGGTGTCTGTTGTGCCCGGCACGATTGGATCCGTCCCGCCAGTTATCGTCAGCGGGGTGCAAGGCCCGAAAGTAGGCGTTGGCGTGGGTGAGGGCGTCGGTGTGGGGCTGGCCGTAGGCGTCGGCGTTGGCGACGGCGCCGGCACGTTCCCAGGAGCTTGGATCACAGCCGGCATGGGCGCGCCAGTTTTAAAGAAGCCAACGGTTGAATTCGTAGGGTTTGGCGCCTGGTCCGCATCAAACCGGAAGTTATACAATGTGCCGTAGCGAATCGCATTGGCATTCTGGTTTTGCGCAAAGGTTTCGGTGTTCCACGTTATCGAATCGCTGGCCTGAGTCATAGTCCAGGGAGTGCTGCTATAACCTTGATTGTTAAACGTACCGTCGTTTGCCCAACCGGGATGCTGAATCGGCGCGTGAAATCCGACATTGCTTATGTTGACTCCCGGTCCGATGGGGACGGTAAAGGATTGGATGCCGCGATCAAGATTCTGGTTATAGAGCGCGTACTCGTAATGCCACACTCCGATCGTTGGATTGCTCACCTTGTAACCCATAAACCAGATGCCATCGTTGCCTGGATCAGGTTCGAGCTGGTTCACGATAGCTCCTGTCCAAGCCACTATCGCCGGCTGCTCTCGGTGAGTAGAACCCAGAGGACTAAAACTGAACGTCGTGGGGCCGCCACTCACGGTGTACTGATGATATGACGCGTTGTTGTACATGTTGCACTGACCGGGATGGCTTTGGCACCAAGTATATTCGTGCGGCACGATGTATTCAGCCTCGGCAAAATAGGTAGCGCCCTGGTTCTGCGCTGGGATCAAGTCACCGGTGTCCACCAGAATTCGGTGAGACGTCACGTCATGAACGTGGCCGCTGTGATTGTTTGCAGTCGAACCTACGAAACTTCCGGTGAACGGATTGACCCAGGCGCGCGAACCGATGCCGGTTTGGCTGCCATTCAGACCGGCCCCATATGCATCGGAGCAGCCGGAGCCGAGATGGCTGCCGCCTACACCGTTGCATCCAAACCCGCAGGTGTTTGATGATGCCGCTGTGAATGCATGCTTACCCCACGACTGGCCGATCTGCTCGAACCGATCATTGTTACTCGCGCCGCCACTCATTCGGTAAACATTCTGCGGAATAAACGGATGATCGTTGCTCGGCAAGGCAAACCAATCCACGTCGATCGTGCCTTTGTTGCAGGCATCGGTCCCTAAGGAGATGCCCACGCGGCCATTAACTGCGCCACTGTCCAATTGTGACAGGCCGATCAGCTCCCCGATGATGACGTCTGGACCGGGGACACTTCCGACACCCGGTTGATGCAGTGCTGGTAGCCTCGCAGATTTCACATCGCCGTTTTGGTCGAGCTGTGTGATCTCGATCGGTTGCATGGTCGCGCCGATGGAAATTTTTCCAACGATGGCACCGATCTCCAACCGCCCGCCCAGCGATTTGGCTAGCTCTTTCGAAACCAGCAGTCTTCCGCCCGTGATGCTGAGCAACTGCGCCCTGGCGTCGTAATCGTATTGATTTCCTTCGACATTGAAAAACGTGAAGCCGGTTTTGGCGTCACGCACCGCAAGATCGAACCCTGCGTCGGAAGGAAGTTTTTCTATGACGAGTTGTTTAAGCGAAGAGGCTAACGACGCAGGAATAGCCGAAGCAGAGTTTTGCGGAACGAGTGCCATGGACCCCGGTTCAGGGCCGCGCAGCACATCGTTGAACACAAGAATGCTAAAGAACGAATTCGCCGCGACAGCGAAATGCACGCTCTGAAGATTCCCAGCAATGAAAGCGCTTCCGTTCAACTGGCTCACATCCAGATCCATTGTGACGCTTCCGCTTTCTACGATCATTTTTTGAAGAGTCCCTCTCTGGCCCTGAATCTCCGGGCTTTCCTTTGTGGCGGCGAAGGCCTTTGGAGCAGTCGCCTGGGGCGAGGCAAAGAGCAAAAACAACGGAAGGGCGAAACCGGTGAGCGTTAGCTTTGACATTGTGGTGGATTCCTCTGGTTGTGGTGAGTGGGGTTAAGGTTGAAAGAGTTCATTTTTCTCACGCCTTCACGACAGTTCTGTTCCCTGATCATCAGCCACTTCTCACTCTCTAAGACTAATGCCGCGGAGCCGGAGTGGGGCGACCCCGCGGTTCCGGAGTAGACCTCGGTGTGGAGCTAGGTCTCGGAGTAGAGGTAGGCGTAGCCGTCGCAGTAGCAGTCGCTGTCGCAGTTGCGTTAGCTGTCGCAGTAGCTGTCGCTGTAGCTATAGCTGTAGCCGTCGCAGTAGCGGTTGCCGTTGGGGTGGATGTGGGCGTCGGCGTTGGACTGGCCGCTCCTGAAGGAGCCTGGATTAGAACTGTCGAAGGCGATCCTATCTTGAAATATCCGACGGTGACATTGGCGTTCTGCGGCGGTTGATTGGCGTCGAACCGGAAATTATACAAAGTGCCGAAGCGAATCGCGTTCGCGTTCTGGTTTTGCGCAAATGTCTCGCAGCTCCAAGTAATTGTTCCGCCGGCTTGAGTAACACCCCAGGGTTGGCTGCTGTAGCCCTGGTTGTTGAACGTGCCGTCGTTTGCCCAGCCCGGTTCTTGACGCGGCCCGCGGAAGTCGATATTGCTAAGGTTTACTCCCGGTGCAAGAGGGACACTAAACGATTGAATACTGCGGTCGAGGTTCTGGTTATACAAAGCATACTCATAGTGCCAGACCCCGGTAGCTGGATTAGTCACTTTATAGCCGATAAGCCAGAAGCCATCGTTTGCCAGATCCGGCTGGACTTGCGTCACTGCGGCGCCTGTGTCTGCCCAAGCCATTATGGCAGGCTTCGTTCGCACAGTAGAGCCGGCAGGAGAAAATGAGTAGTTGTCCCCGCTTCCACTCACTGTGAACTGGCGGTAGGAGGCGTTGTTATACATGTTGCATTGCCCCGGATGACTCTGGCACCAAGCATACTCATGCGGGGTGATGTACGCGGCTTCGGCGTAATAGGTCGCGCCTGTGTTCTGCGCGGGGTTCAGATCGCTGCTGGCCACTGTGACCCGGTGCGATGTGCCAGTGTGATTGTGCCCAGTATGATCGTTCGCGGTCGATGGGAAGACGCCCGTAAACGGGTTCACCCAGGCGCGCGAGCCGATTCCGGTCTGACCATAGTTCAAATTTGTTGAGTACGGATCGGAGCAGCCCGGGCACAGGTGCGTGCCCGTGGCACAGCCGCTCGTGTTACAACCAAAGCTGCAGGCGTCGTTTTCCAATGCCAGAAAGGCGTGCTTGCCCCAGGATTGTCCGATCTGTTCGAAGCGCTCGTTGTTGTTCGCGCCGCCGCTCATCCGATACAGGTTTTGCGGAATGAACGGATGATCCGTGTTCGATAACTGAAACCAGTCCACCGGCTGATCGCCGTTGTTACACGAAGTGGTTGCCACCCCGAGGCCGACGAAATGATTTATCGTATCGTTTCCGCCCTGCGCGACCGCGGGCAGGTCTCCCACGATGATATCCGGACCCGCCACCAGCGCTGGCGTTCGCGGGCCGAGCGCGCCTCGCAACGGCGGATTGACCGCCGATTTAGTCTTGCCGTTGACCAGGGTCTGAACTTCGACCGCTTCCATGCTCGCGCCGATGGAAATCTTTCCGACGATCGCGCCAGCGTCTGCCGGGTGACCGAGCACATTCGCAAACTCATTCGAGATTAAAAGCCGTCCACCCGTAATGCTCAGCGACTGCGCCCCGGCGTCGTAATCATATTGATGTCCTTCGACATTAAAAAATGTGAAGCCTGTTTTCGCGTCGCGTACCGCCAGATCAAACTGCTCTCCCGCCGCGAGTTTTTCCACGACAAGTTGGTTGGTGGATGCGCCCAACGTGGAGGGCAGGGCCATTACGTTTTGTGGGACTAGCCCCATTGAACCCGCCTCAGAGCCACGCAGCAAATCGTTAAATACGAGAATGCTGAAGAACGAATTGGCCGCCACTGCGAAATGCAGGCTGACGGGTCTCGCGACTAGCGACCCATTTCCGTTCAAGCCGTTGAGATCGAGATCCATTGTGATGCTCCCGTTCTCCACGATCATCTTTTGAAGCGTCCCGCTCATGCTTTGGCTGGCGGCAGATTTTTCGGTATGACTCGAGCCGATCACGGTCGAACAAAAAAGCAAAAGCAACGGGAACACGAACGCAGTCAGTATCGTTTTTAGCATTGTCTGTGATTCCTCCGAGTGTTGATGTGCTGGCACACAGGGCCCTTCAAGTCCGAATATTTCTCATAAGTCGCCAGCAAAAGTAAAGAAAATTGTGATGATGACCTTGTCGGCGGGTCATGAGATGCGCGTTTCGCTAAGTCACTTTTTGCCTTCGACAAGCGCGGCTGCTTCGCTATCGAGCGCCGCGTAGTCCAGCTTGCGTGGTTGCAAATAAAATTCATCAATCACGATCTGTACCAGCGCGGCGGCGGGGACAGCGAGAAAAACCCCAAGCAATCCGAACAATTCCGCGGTAGCGAGTGTAAAGAACAAAATATTCACCGGATGCAATCGCATCTCTTTGCCGAGGACGCCCGGCACCAGAACATTCAGCTCAACCTGATACACCAGCACAATCACGCCCAGCGCCAGCCAGAATTTTGTCGCACCCATGCTCAGCGCGACAAGCAGTATGGGAATGGAAACGAGAAATGCGCCGACAGTTGGCAAAAACTCCCCGAGAAAAGCGAACACGCCGAAGATCAGCGCCGGTTGCACACCAATCAGCCAAAGCAACACGCCAATCGATAAACCCGTGATGATGCCATTGATGGCGACGCCGCGCGCCCAGGCGATCATTTGTCGCATCAGCCGCGCGAGCGTGCGGTGCGCCTGCTCGCGATAACGTTGCGGCGCGAGTGCCAGGTACGCGGCCACCAGCGGACGTGGACTGATCAACACAAAAACGAGCAATAAAATAGCGAACACAAAGCTGGCCACGCCGCCGACCAAGCCAAGTGTCGATCTGAGCAAAATATTTCCGATCGTTGCGGCAGCTGCGGCAACTTTGCTTGCGATCTCATCAGTGGCGGGCAACGCCTCGCGAACGGCCGGATAACTTCGCGTGAGCGATTCGATCCGGGTTTGAAGGCCTTGCGCGAGTTTTGGTGCGCTCCGCAACAGTTCCTGCATCTGGCTGGTCAACGGCGGGATTGCAAACACGATGATCGTGGTAGTCAGGGCGATGAGTGCAAGCATCAGCAGTATCACACTGGCGAAGCGGGGGACGCCATGTTTGTGTAGCCAGACTACGATTGGGTTCAGGACCATTGCGACGAGGAAGACCAGCGCGAAAAGCAAAATTACCGGCTGCAACGCACGCAGAATTAACCAAACGATGAATAGGAAGAAAATCAGCCACACAATGCGCCAAGCGCCGTGATAACTCAGCGGCGCATGCTGATCCTCGTGCTCGGGTCCGTTCATCACTGGAGCGCGATCTTCGCGTCTTAGCTGTGAAGCTAACCACGAATCCGCCTTCGCCGCCAGCGACTACGGCGTGACAGGTGAACAGCAATGGACACTAATTTCGTTGCGTCGCGGTAGCCGGCATCGTGATCCCGGCTCGTGGCTGTAGTGGCAGCCGTGCCGGCTGGAAATCCGAAACAATTGAGGGAAGTCCATCGTCCCTGCACCTGCGGTCGTACGCACAGCGAATTCTAATCGCAAAGATCACCCATCACTTTTCACTAATCACCGTAACCATCACGGGCGCGGGGCCACAGTCGGGCGCGGGCGCGGCGTAGGAGCACCTCGCGGTGTAGGTGTGGGCCTGGCTGTAGCTGTTGGAGTAGGGGTTGCAGTTGCTATAGCCGTCGCAGTGGCCGTAGGCGTAGACGTAGGTGTAGTTGTAGCTGTGGACGTAGGTGTCGCTGTTGGCGTTGAGGTTGGTGTTGGTGTTGAGGTTGGTGTTGGTGTTGGACTCGAGCCGGCCGGGACCATGGCATACGCGTGAGTCTCGCCGTTGTGAACGCCAGTACCGACGATGATCCTGTCTTCGCTGATGCCAAGGGCAGATGATGAAGTGTTCATCGACAAGTCCCAACCGGAATTGGGCGGAATCAGGTCGGCTAAGCGATAGGTGTTTGTCCCATCATAAAGGAATGGAATTGAGAAAGCCGACGAATCATTGCCTACAACCCAGCCG
>Ga0209377_1000022_pt1 | contig 77407 bp, 63 predicted proteins | sample GraSoiAngelo_141_FD_185898 | JGI IMG/M metagenome (GOLD analysis project Ga0209377, IMG submission 185898) | Grasslands soil microbial communities from the Angelo Coastal Reserve, California, USA - 14_0929_12_40cm (SPAdes) (version 2) | ecosystem: Environmental > Terrestrial > Soil > Grasslands ...
GTCTTGATCCTCTTGACCTCGATCGGCGCATTCGCGAAGTCGATTTGGCGACCAAAGAATCCGTTGACGTACCCATAGGAAAATGAATCAAGAAGCCGGGGCAAACAGTTTCAGTGAGCACCATCAGGGCATGTGCGCACCACGTTTCAGTACATCGACAAGTTGCTCTCGGAAGCTGAGCACACTATGGCCGATGCTGGTTCGCTGTCGCCATTCCGAAGACACTCCGATGACACGACGCCAATCCAGCGCAAGGTAACCCACGATTACATCCTCCGGATTCGCGAAGCGATGCGGCGTGTCATGGAGGAGCTCAACATTCCGCCGCCCGAGCCGCACTCCGGCGCGGTGTGGGCCGCCGCGATTAATCTGATGTACTGTTCGATCTCGCTGAACGAGCTCACACCGAAACGAATGCGCGCCTACGGCCCCCTTTCTCCTGAGGCTGCCGATAGATTAGACGGTATCCGGGCGGAGCTGGATGGATTGGTGGCCAAGCTGCGAACTTATTTGGGCAAGGGCGCCGGTGGCGATCTGCAACAGCGGCTCCAGCAATTAGGCAAAACGGGTGATGAGATTCGTTTGCTCAGCGAAATCGAAAGGATCGTCACCGCACACGGTCTCGTAGAATTTCGCGGCACGCTGAGCATGCTGCTCGATCGAATGGAATCGGCAGCCTTTGAGGTTGGCGTTTTCGGCAGAGTTAGCTCCGGCAAGTCGTCATTGCTCAACTACATTTTGCAAACCGATGTGCTCCCGATTGGTGTCACGCCGGTCACCGCCATTCCAACTCGTATCAGTCACGGGCCTGTCGCAGAAGCCGGAATCGAATTCGCCGAAGCGCAGCCGCAAATCATTCCATTGTCTGATTTGCCTCGATTTGCAACGGAGCAGAAAAATCCGGGGAACAAAAAGCACGTCACGCGCATCTTCGTTAAACTGCCGTCCGACCGCCTGGCGGAAGGCGTCACGTTCGTTGATACGCCAGGACTTGGCTCGCTCGCAGTTGCTGGCGCGGAGGAGACTATCGCGTATCTCCCGCGGTGCGATCTTGGCATTGTCTTGATCGACGCGAGTGCAGGCCTTACCCAGGATGATCTCGTCGTCGTACAAGCGCTCTATCAAGCGGGCGCGAGCGCCATGGTCCTCATCAGCAAAGCCGATCTATTTACCCCTGCCGACCGAGAACAAATGATTTCATACGTAAAAGCGAACCTGCGTAGCCAGCTTCGCGTTGAACCACCCGTGCACGCCGTCAGTGTCTTCGGTGCGGATGCGGCGTTATGCGATCACTGGTTTCAAAGCGAACTACGCCCATTCCTAGCCCAACATCACGAACTCGCCATTACTTCGCAGAAACGCAAAATTGGCGGTTTGCGCGAAGCCGTCATCGGCGCTTTGGAGCGCGGGCTGCAAGCCGCGCCGGAAGCGGTTTCAGGCGAGAGTACCGTCCTATCTAACGAAGCTACCGAAGCCTTACGCAATGGCAACCGCATTTTGGAACGCGCGCAAGGCGAATCCTTTTTTCTCACGCGGAAGATCACAAAGATGCAACGGGCAATCATCGATGTCGCTGCAGAGCGAATCGCAGCAGCGTTGATCGAGTCAGACGATGCGGATGCAGCGTCAATTTTTTCCGAGACGCTAACGAGTCTTATTGCCGAACCGGTAGCCGCCACTTTCCGTTCTATCGAACAGACGCGCGAGGCGCTGGCTAACGCGATGGACGTCGTCGTCTCGGCTTCGGGTCGCGACGCTCCTGAGCGATTACCTAAACCGACGGGCATGCCCATGATGGACGTGAACGAAATTTCGCAAAAGATTGTAGTCGAAAAACCGCGTGTGCTTTCGTTACTCGGCAAAGGCATGCTGGCGTCGCACATCCGGCGAAAACTAGAGACCAAATACGACCGCGCGTTGCTCGAGTTTCTGAGCCTTTATGCAAATCGCCTGCGCCGGTGGATGGAGCAGAGCATCAACGGGCTGCGCAACGCGTTTAATGCGTTCGCTGATCTGCACCGCGCGCACTTTGAAGCTGCGCCCTTCGCAGGGGGCTTCGCGGAGTCATCGACCATCCAAAACGACCTTCGGATTTTGCGCGACTGGGACACTGCTGAGGCGGAGTCTCCGATTCGCAGCATCTGAGCAGATTCAGCCTGCAATACTTGGACTGCGTTGATTGCCGTCTCACCAAGGATGGTAATCCGGTCAATTGCCAATCGTGATCTCAATGCCATGCCTATTAGGCTTTAGCCCGGCGTTCGTTTGTGGTAGGTTTAAAATTCAATGCACGGCGCGTTTTATCAATCGGAAGCTGATCAGCCGCACCCAAGCCGGGCGCGGGCAATCATCAAAGCGCATCCGGAGGTTCGCCGGTTAATGACGCGCAATCCGTGGACTGCTCACATTGCCGTCTCAATCGTCATCCTGCAAACAGCGATCGCGTACGGAATGGGCACGCTTGGATTTGGTTACTGGTGGCTCAGTGTGCTCATCGCTTTTTGCATCGGCGCGTTCACCAATCACGCCAACTACGTCATCATTCATGACGCGACACATAACCTGATTTTTCGGAACGCAAGCTGGAACAAAATGGTGGCCATCATAGCCGACCTTCCAAACCTCACTCCCGGCGCAATGGGATTTCGGGTTTATCACTTAAAACATCACTCGCACCAGGGCGACTATCAATATGATGCTGATCTGGCGAATCATTGGGAGGCGCGACTGGTAGGCAATAAATGGTATCGGAAGGCGATTTGGCTCATGCTGTTTCCATTTTTTCAAGTGACCCGTCCGCCTCGGCTGAAAGCGGTCAAGATGTGGGATCGGTGGTTCTTCATCAATTTCGCATGCGCAGCGGCTTATGATGCAGCGGTTGTTTATTTTTGCGGCTTGCCCGGGTTTCTTTATCTCGTATTCGCGTTTTTCTTTTCGATCGGCTTGCATCCGGTAGGTGCTCGCTGGATTCAGGAGCATTACACCTACGATTTCGACCAGGAGACGTTCAGTTATTACGGACCAATCAATCGAGTGGCCCTAAACATGGGCTATCACAACGAGCACCATGATTTGCCGTCGATCCCATGGAACAAACTTCCGAAATTGCGCGCCATGGCGCCGGAATTCTACGATAATCTGAAGTATCACACCTCATGGAGCCGATTGCTGTTGCAGTTTATTTTTGACAAGCGATACAGCCTCTATTCGCGCGTTGAACGAATGAGAGAATCCAGCGACTGCGCGACTCAACCGGCTCCAGACACGACAACCAGTCAGAATGGCAGTCTTGATCTCAGTGCGAGGCCAATTAAGTTCTAATTATGGCGGAGCGGCATTACATTTCGACGAAGAACGAAACCGTTCGAATGTTCAAAAGCGATTTCATGGAGTTTTTCTCACATGTGCATCCCGCTACGCCTTTGGTCCTCTACTTTCCGGTCGTCGGTTACATGCTTTACCTAGCGTTTTGGCAAAGCCGATTGTCGATTCTGGCCGTGGCCGGTTTGTTCCTGCTCGGTGTGCTGATCTGGACTCTGCTTGAATACATTATCCACCGGTACGTTTTTCATTATGAACCAAAGACCGCTCTGGGGAAACGATTGCACTACATTATTCACGGCGTTCATCACGATTATCCCAACGATGCCCGGCGTTTGGTCATGCCGCCGAGCATCAGCATTCCGGTTGCGATCTTATTTTGGGCGCTCTTTGCCATTAGCCTTGGCCGGTTCGCGCCGGCCCTCTCCGCTGGATTTGGATTTGGCTACGTTTGCTACGACTCGATCCATTACGCGATCCATCACTTCGAGATGAAACGGGGGGTGTGGCTTTGGCTGAAACAGTATCATCTCCGCCATCATTACAAAGATGATCACGTTGGATATGGCATCAGCTCCCCGCTTTGGGATTACGTTTTTGGGACAACGCGGAAATAGCGTTGGGCTCTCGAAATTGGGGTGCTCGGGGATGAGGCGAGCCAAGTGCACTAAACTCTTGTCCCAAATCCGAAAATTAGTAGAATAGCTGCCCCGATACGGAACTTCCAGCATGCAAATTGGGCCGAGCCCTTTAGGGCGTGGCAAAATGCACCTGAAAGCGCCTTAAGGATTGATTTTCAATGAGCGGCAATTTGAATCGGCAACTGTCGGCGCAGGAGTTCGACGCGAAACTAAGTCTGGCTGATTTCATAGTAGGCGACAGCGATGATCCGCTGGTGCCGCCACTGGCATTTACACAATGGCGCCAAGCCGGTGCCTGGGAGGCCACGCTTTACGAACCGGAGTTGCTCGCCACGGCAGATGCTCGGACGACGATCAATTACGAAGGGAAACCGCGTTCGGTCATCAATCTTTGCTCATACAATTATCTTGGGCTTGCCAATCATCCTGAGGTGCTGGCTGCCGCGCACGAGGCGCTCAGGACCCACGGAATGGGGGCATGTGGTTCGCCGTTGCTCTCAGGAATGACCGATCTTCACAGGGAACTGGAACGTCGTGTGGCAAAATTTCTCGGCCGCGAGGATGCGATGTTGTTTAGCAGTGGCTTCGGTGGTGCGCTCGGAACTATCTCCGGTCTCTTACGCAAGACCGACGTTGCGATCCTGGATAACCGATCGCACTTGAGCCTGCGCGACGGCGCCGTGCTTTCGCGCTCGCGCGTCGATCGCTTCGAGCACAACGATCCGGCTTCGCTCGATGCAGCGCTCAGCCGGAGAAAAGGCAAACGGCAGCTTGTCATCGTTGAAGGCATTTATTCGATGGATGGAGATTTTGCCAGTCTGGACGGATTGCTCGACGCCGCCGAGTCACACCACGCGAGTGTCTTCATTGATGAAGCGCACTCGATGCTGGCCTGCGGGGCACATGGGAGGGGCGCGGCTGAACACTTCGGCGTTGAAGGACGGATTCCGCTCGTCTACGGCACTTTCTCAAAGGCGTTCGGCGCGCTCGGCGGTTTTGTCACCGGCCCGGTCCAGACATTGGATTACTTGAGATATTACGCGCATCCCTACGCGTACTCCTGCGCCTTGCCTCCCGCGATCGTCGCCGCGGTTTTGGAGGCGCTGGAAATCGCCGGGCGCGAACCGGGCCTGCGTGATCGGCTTTGGTCGAACGCGAACTATTTCCGGGAGCACTTGAACGCGATCGGGATCGACACCGGGGCGTCGAGCACTTACATCATGCCGCTCGTTGTCGGCGATCGGGCACGAATGTACCAATTGGGTCATGAATTGCGCCGCTGCGGCCTCTTCGTCGCGCCGGTTGATTTTCCCGCCGTGCCCGAAGACCGCATCTGTTTTCGCGCCTGTGTGACGGCCAACCATACACGCGAGGATCTGGACGAAGCGCTCAATATTCTCGAGGACACACTCGTTCCAACAACGCTACAGAACGCTTGAGTGGGCAGCGTCTGAGCCTAATGCCGGAACAAATCGAGTCAGCGCCCACTCTCGAGGCCACTTACAAGGCACCCGAGGTCGAGGGAGTGCTCGATCTCTATTTTTATCGGCCAATAGGATTCCGGCTGGCTCAGTTTTTCGAGAGGCTCAAAATGACACCGGCAGGCGTGACTTTGTTCGCCGGCCTCTTCGGAATCGTTGCGGGTCATCTCTATTTTTATCGGAATTTGCGCGTCAACATCGTGGGGATGGCACTCCACGTTTGCGCTAATGCGCTCGACAACGCCGACGGTCAGCTCGCCCGCCTGACTCATCGCGAGACCCGCGAAGGCCGCATTATTGACAGCCTTGCCGATCACATTGGCTTCCTGAGTATTTACGTCCATTTGACTCTCCGTTACCTCGCCGAGGGTTCATCGCCTGCAATCTGTCTTGTTGCTATGGCGGCCGGGATCAGTCACGCATTGCAAGGCGCCGCGGCTGATTATTACCGCAGCACGTATCTTTATTTTGTCACGAACCGAGCGCGCATGGGATTGGATTCCGCCGCTGTTCTGCGATCCGATTACCAGGAGCTAAGTTGGCGTTCCAAGCCCTGGAACAAGTTCCTGCTCGCATTGTATTTGAACTTTACTCGCCAACAGGAAATGCTTGCGCCGCAGCTGAAAAAGTTGCGCGATGCAACCAGCCAACTGTTCCACGGTGAAATCCCAGACTGGTTAAGGACGCGTTATCGAAACCTAGCGAGCCCGACGTTGAAATGGTGGGGTCTCTTGATGACGAACTCACGGATGTTGGTTTTGTTTGCTTTGCTGTTCATCGGCCAGCCGATTTACTATTTCTGGTTCGAACTCATCCCGCTTAATCTTCTGCTCGTCTATCTGATTACTCGCCAGGAACACATGGCTGAATCGCTGTTGGAAGTTACCGAGCAATGGGGAAATTCCGCGTAAGTCGATTTTCTATTCGTGTCGAATATTGAAGTTTCAGAAGTCGGCTCGCGCCGGGATCGCGATGCGTTCATCAAATTTCAATGGCAAATTTACGCCAATGATCCGGCGTGGGTTCCGCCGTTAATCATCGAGCGAAAGGCCTTCCTCGACCGCAAGCGGCATCCGTTTTACCAGCACGGTGACGCCGCATTGTTTCTCGCGCGGCAAAACGGTGAAATCGTTGGCCGGATCATGGCGAGCGATGATCCGAATTACAATTCGCTGCACGAGACGAATGTCGGTTGTTTTGGACTCTTCGAATGCGTGAATGACCGTGACATAGCTGCTGCGCTCTTTGATGCGGCGACCGCTTGGCTGCGAAAAAAAGGCCGAAGCGAGATCATGGGCCCGATCGATTATTCAACCAATTATGTCTGCGGCCTGTTGATCGACGGATTCCAGTTTCCCCCCACGATCTTGACCGCGCATAATCCGCCGTACTACAGAGAGCTGATCGAGAGCTGCGGCTTCACAAAAGTCAAAGATTGGTACGCGTGGTGGTTCGCTGATCCGTCAAGAGCCGTGGTGCATTTGCGGCAACTCGCCGCGCGGTTTCGCAGGCGCTGGCCTGTCACGATTCGCCCGGCTAATCTCAAAAATCTCCGCGACGAAAGCAGACGGCTTCGCGAAATCTACAATCAAGCGTGGGAAAAAAACTGGGGCTTTGTTCCCTTTACCGAGGCTGAGTTCGATCACCTCGCGCACGAGATGAAGCCGCTCATCGTGCCGCAGGCAACGTTGCTCGCGGAAATTGGCGACAAGCCGGTCGGCTTCGTCATCGGCGTGCCCGACATCAACGTCGCCCTCCGGCGGATCAACGGACGATTGACCCGTTTTGGTTTTCCCATCGGCTTGATCAAATTGCTGTTCTACAAGCGACGCATCCGAAAAGGCCGCCTGATTGCTCTAGGTGTAGTCGAGAAATATCGTCGTGCCGGAATCGCCGAGATGCTGGTGTTACGCGTAATGGAAGAAACAATGGTCAAACGGGGGTTCACCGGCGAACTAAGCATGACGCTCGAGGACAATTTTATGATCAACCGTTTCCTCGAAGCGATCGGCGCGCGGCGTTACAAAACGTATCGCACCTATGGCAAGAATCTGTAGGGGAACAGTCTGCTTCTCTCAGGGATGAAACTCAGCGGTCGCGCTCGCCGCGGATGAATTGCTCAACGCAGCGATAGGCTTCGTCGTCGGTCATTTGCACGGGCGGATGCTTGGAGAAGTATGCGGAAGCCGAATGCAACACGCCGCCGATGCCGCGATCGAGTGCGAGCTTGCAGCAGCGGACGGCGTCGATCGCTACGCCGGCCGAGTTTGGCGAATCTTCCACCGAAAGTTTCACGTCGATTTCCATTGGCACATCGCCAAAGAGTCGGCCTTCCACGCGGATGAAGGCAATTTTGTTGTCGAGCTGCCACGGTACGTAATCGCTCGGGCCAATGTGGATATTTTCATCCGCCAGACGCTCGCTCATCACAGATTGGACGGCTTCGGTCTTTGAAGTTTTCTTCGACGCTAGCCGGGTGCGATTGAGCATGTTCAGGAAATCGGTGTTGCCGCCAGTGTTCAACTGATAGGTACGCACCATTCTAACGCCGCGCTTGCGAAAAAGGTCCACCAGCGCCCGATGCAGGATGGTGGCGCCCATTTGCGCTTTGATGTCGTCTCCGATGACCGGCAAATTTCTGTCGGCAAAACGCTTTGCCCATGTTGGATCGCTCGCGATGAAAACAGGGATGTTATTGACGAAACCAAGTCCGGCTTCCAACGCGCAGCTGGCGTAGAAGCGGGTCGCCTCCTCCGAGCCAACCGGGAGATAATTGACCATCAGCTCTGCGGAGGAGTTCTTCAATTCGGCGATGATCTGTTCGCGAGTGGATTCTTTCTCCAGCGGCAGGAACGTGCGCAACGGGTCCTGGTCGCGCATGTGAGGAGCGAATCCGTCCAAAACGCAGCCCATTTTCACGATGGCTCCTGTGAGTTTGACCTTGTCGCAGAAAACCTTTGTGCAATTGGGCGGCGAAAAAATCGCCTTACTCACGTCAAGACCGACTTTACGCCTGTCAATGTCAAAAGCAGACACGACTTCGATATCGCCCGGCCGGTACGAGGCGATCTGGCGATGCATCAACCCGATGCCAGTGTCGTTGGCTGAGGAGCCGTCATAAAAATTTATCCCCTGAACAAGAGAGTTGGCGCAGTTTCCAACCCCAACGATGGCGATTCTTATTTTTCTCATTTCTAAATTGTTAAAGCTGAAAAGCTATCTGAATTAGATTATTCGTAGCAAGACACAAATCAGGCCGCTTCAACCACAATAGTTGTACCTGTCTGCAGCAGCTGCGAGTATTGCAAGCGCGGAATGTGTCCGAAGTCGCGCCGGGTTGCAAGAACTGATATAAGGGGAAAATTCACGGGCATTCTTGGTTGCAAAGAAGGCCCTTGCAAAGAGATGGACCAAATGCGCTTGAAGTTCGCGGCAATCGCCACGTTGATCGCTGCCGCTGCGCCCGCTTCTATCCAGGCAGCGATCCCCACCTACACCATTGAACAAGCCGTCGCAGTCGCCGAGGCGCACAATCCTGAAATCGCGATTGCGCGGAAAAAAGTGCAAGGAGCGCGCGGCGGCTTCGTTGAAGCGCGCTCAGGATTTCTACCTTCGTTAACCTCGAGCGGGCTGTACGATAAACGGCAGCAGCAGAGCGAAACCCGGCTGCGGAGCGAAGATTACAATGCGACACTGCGACTCGAACAGAATCTTTACACTGGCGGAGCAGTAACCAGCCAGGTGGCAATCGCGCGTTTAAATATTGAGAAGCAGAACTATGAGTTGCAGGAGACTGCCGGTCGGGTGGCAATGGATGTGCGGATCGCGTTTAACGAACTTCTCCTGAATCGGGCGAAGGTGCGGGTGCGTGAAGATTCGGTCCGCGTTCTCGACGAGGAACTCAAGAGCCAGCAGCAAAGTTTTAGCGCCGGTATTGTTGGTAAATTAAACGTGCAACGCGCGGAAGTGGCGCTGGCCAACGAGCAGCCGGAACTTTTCAACGCCCAAACGCAATTGAAAAATTCCTACCTCCGGCTCGGCGACCTTTTTGGCGGAGACGCCCGTCCTGGAACTGAGGCGGCGCGCTTTGAGGTTTCGGGAGAATTGCAATATCAACCAAATCATCCCGATCTGAACGACTGCCTGGCCAGGGCCAATGCAAATCGAGCGGTAATTAAATCCCGGCAGAAGGATATCGAGATCGAGGACCAGCAATATGTTCTGGACCGGAGCGAGCTGCGGCCGCATGTCCGAGCTTTTTCCGGGTACGAGGTTTACAGCGAGCGTGATCCGGAGGTCGGTCAAGAATTCAATTACGGGGGTGTGGTGGGGATAAACGCGACGTGGAACATATTTGATGGGTTTGCCGCCAAGGGGCGCATGCAAGCCACCCGCGCCCGGCGCGAAGCAGCCGTGCAGGCGTTGGCGGCTGCTCGGCGCGCCGTCGCCTCGGAAGTACGCAGTGCATTTTTTGATCTCCAACAGGCTGAACGGGTGCTCGAAACAGAGACAAGTAACGTTCAGGCCGCAGATGAAGCTCTCGAGATTGCCAAAAGCAATTTCGCCGCCGGATTGGGAACACAACTCGACATCCTGCAAGCAGCCTCTGATGTCACTCGGACGCGCACGACTCGACTAAGCGCAATTTACCTGCACAACGTGGCTCTTGCGCGTCTCGCCCACGCCTGCGCCAGCTCGGCGGAAGCACTCAATTTCGGATCAAAAATGAAAAACGCGAAGAACGACGCTCGTAATGCAGCACAGGCTGCCGATCTGGCGCGTCCGCCCGCAAAATTAAGCCAGCGATGAAGCGACGTCTTTTATTTCCGCGGAGTATGTACGGTCAACCTGTAGCGGTCGCTGTGTGGGCGACGCGACGCGCGCGTGTTAAACGCATCAGCACCGCGCTTCCCACAGCGAAGCCGCTACAACAAACGCGAAGCGCCAATGTGAAAGACACGCACGTACGTCTTGGCCTCGTCATCACGATTTTGATGGCCTGTTTTGCATGTCCAGCCGACGCCATCACCCTGGAGACCGTTCTGCAAACTACTCTGGAAAAAAATCCGGCCATTCAGGAAGCGAAATCAGGCCTGGAACAGGCGGCCGGACAGCGTCTCGTTTTTCGTTCCATTGTTTGGCCCCACGCCGAATTGGGCGTGCCGGCCGGTGTTCAGGTCGGCCACCGGGCTGGTGAGAGCGGAGTAAAAGGGTTCGGCCTGGGGCGCGGCGCCTTGACGCAGACTTTGTTCCACGTAGCTGTGCCGCCGTCGCTCCGACGTGGAGACGTCGAAATCTTGATTGCACAACAGCAACTGAATGTTGCAGTAGTGGAGCAGCTTCACGCTGCGCGCCTGGCGTTTTACGCGGCGCTCTATAATCGGTCGCTGGAGTCCATCCGGGGCGAACAACAGCGACGGCTGCAAGAGAATGTGGCTACGCAGAAAACTCGCTACGAAGCCGGACTCGCCGATCGGAGCGCGTTCACAAGCGCTACTGTCCAAGCCTCTGAGCTGGATCCAGAAATTGAAAGCGCGCATCGGGCGTATCTGGGCGCGCAATTGAAATTGGCCGAGGCGATGGCGATCGATGCTGCGAAGAGATCGTTGCCAGAGCCCGACGGCGAGCTGCAGTTTGCCCCGATGCGCACGGATGTTGATTCCGAAACAGCGGCGGCTTTAGAGAGGAGAGCCGATCTTAAACTCGCGCGTTTGTTGGTGCGCTCCGCCAACGAAGATCAACGGATCATCGAAGCTGGCTATTACCCTGCGGTGATCGGAAGCATTTCAGGCGAGTACGTCCCAGTCACAGGAATTCATCGCGAAGGCTCAACGAGCAGGAACCAGGATTTTATTGGGTCAGAAATTCGCGAGAAGGCCGCGTACACGTGGCGGGTCGTCGATAATGGCAAAGTGGGAGGCGCAGTTCTCAGGGCGCGCTCGGCGCGCGAGATAAACGAACTGACCTGCCGGAAGCTGGAGGCGAATGTCCCTCGCGAGCTCTCGCGTATCGCGAACGATCTTAAGACAACGGAGGTTCGCGAAAGATCGCTCGCCGCCGCCACAGCCGCTGCGGAAGAGAGTGCACGTATCGTACAGCAAAATCTGACCAGCGGCTTGGCGTCCCCCCTCGAATACCGCATTACACAAAATGGCTTTTTGCAGACTAAAAGCGGATTGTTAGATGCGATCTATCAACACAATCTCGCCGTTGCCGAGTGGGACCGCGCCACGGGGCGTTATTTTCAATTTTCCGACGACACCACAAGATCGCAGTAGATGCAGCAACCAGAACCGAAGGGCTGTAGCGGCAGCCGTGTCGGCTGCGTTCCTACTCTGTGCGCTGCCGTTCGCTAGGCTCCAAGCATATGGCGTGGAGCGCGGCGGCCAGGGCGGTCGTGTCGCCCTACCATCTGGCGCCTAATTGTTCGTCCCTGATCGAACGAGAGTTTCTGCTGTGGTGTCTTGCAATGATGTTCGAGAACATCTGCTAAAAGGCGAAGATGCGAATAAAAACGCTCGGGCAGCGGTTTATTGCAAAGAAGTGTTACGGACACCAGACTAGTTTTCGAATTGAAATTGCCGGAATCAAAAGGGGTTCTCTGGGGCGGCGTAGCAGCTCTCGTGCTGATTTTCGTAGTGGCGTCCTATTTCGTCATGCCAGTGGCGGAAGTTGCGGTGGTGCGTCGTGGAACCGCCATTTCTGCCGTTTACGGCACCGTGCGGATCGAACCGGCGTTCGTTGTGCGCATTCGAGCGCAAAATGACGGCTTTATCCAACTGGCGGAATCTTTCTCCGCCGGTCGTGGGGCGATCGGCAAAAGCGTAGAAAAAGGTCAGTTGCTGGCGACGATCGCCGACGAGGAAACCGCCCGGGAATTAAAACAAGCGCGCGCCGATTTGCAGGCCGCCATCCAGCGCGCCGCGCTCCCGCTTCCCTCTTCCGAGTTGCTCAAGGCAGCTGAAGACAATCTTCAACGGCTCGAGAAGGTCGTCGGCTCTGGCAACGTGCCAGCAGTCGAATTCGAGAAGGCGAAGAGCGAAGCGAACCGCCTGCGTGGCGCTTTGGAGACAGAGCGAATTGAGCGGGACCGCAATCTCAACTCGCTCGAAGAAACGACGAAAAAACTGGAGGGGGAGATGAAGAACGCCGAAGTCCGGTCGCCGATCGATGGACTTCTCACCAATGTCCAGACGATCGATGGCGAACTCGTTTCGGACGGCAACGAGCTTTTCACAGTCTCTTCACGCAAGAATTATGTTCGCGGCGAAGTAAACGAGGAAGACGTGGGCGAAGTGAAACCCGGAATGAAAGCAAAACTCCAATTGTACGCCTATCGCACACGGTCTTTCACTGCACGCGTCACCTCGGTCCAGCCGGCAGCCGATCCAACCACGCAGCGATATACCGTGGTGCTCGAAATGCAAAATCCGCCGGACAATCTAATGACTGGAATGACCGGAGAGATGAACATCATCACCGGTGCCCATCAAAATGCTCTTCTCGTGCCAACGCGCGCGCTCCTTGTCGATCAAGCGCTCGTCGTGAAACAGGGAATTGTTAATCCGCGCACGGTGAACGTTGGATTTCGCACCCTCGATTTCACAGAGGCGCTGAGTGGCTTGGCCGAAGGCGACCGCGTAATCGTTTCCGCCCAGGACAAATTCCGTCCCGGCGAAGCAGTACGGCAGCGAATGGTCAGCTCACCCCTCATGCCAACGGAACCGTGACCCCACCGCTTTACATCGCTCTGCGTTTTTTGACCCATCGCAAACGGGCCTTACTTCTGAGCCTCAGCGGCGTCGTTTTCGGTGTGGCGATTTTTATCTGCACGCAGGCGCAGACCCAGGGCTTCGCGCGCTACTTCATTGATTCGACCATCGGCAGCAACGGCGCGCTGGTTATCAGATCGCGTTTCCGTCCGCGCTACGAGCCGCTGATGGTTTCGGCGAAACGTTCTAACGGAACGGTGGGGCGCCGCCTGTATTTTGAAGGCATCACCAACGCGAACGAAATCATGCGGGTAAGCAGACAATTCTCCAATGTGGTTTCGTGTTCGCCGGTTCTGCGTGGAACAGTCAGCGCTCGCGCGGGATTTGAAAATGCGACTGTCGATCTTTACGGCATCGATCCGGCTCTGCATGCGCAAACGACGGATCTTCTCCACCAGTTGATTGACGGCAACTTCGACAACTTTCGAAACAATACGAGCTCGATCATTATCGGTTCGCGTCTGGCAGAAATGCTTCAGGCTGGCATCGGCGACACGGTGCAATTGCTCGCGCCAAATGGGGAGTACTGGCGTTTCACTGTTGCCGCAATTGCGCGCGCGGGGATCGGATCGATTGATTCCACCCGGGTTTATACACATGCCCGGATCGCGCAGGCCCTTCTGCAACAACCTTCCGGCGCGTCGATGATCATTTACAAACTGCGCAATCCGAATCGTGCGCCCGCTCTGGCCAAACGTTTCGAAGAACTCTTCCAGCATAGCGCAACAAGTTGGCAGGACCGCGAGGAAAGCACACTGCAGCTTTTCCTTACCCTGAGAATGTCCGTCGCGATCACCGTTTCTCTTATCATCCTGCTCGCCGGTTTCGGTATTTTCAATGTGCTGACGATGTCTGTGCTGGCGAAAGTAAAGGAGATCGCCATTTTGCGTTCGATGGGTTACCGCCGGATCGATATCAGCGCGATCTTTTTGTGGCAGGGCGCGCTGATCGCGGCGGCCGGATCGCTGCTCGGCTGCGCGCTTGGCGCGCTGATGACGTGGGGAGTGTCTCATATTCCCATCCGAATCCGCGGTTTGCTGTACACGAATTACTTTCTGGTGACATGGGATTGGCGGCACTATCTCTTTGCAACATTTTTGGCCATCCTGGCCGTCTTTATCGCGAGTTATGTTCCGGCGCGTCGTGCCGCTGAGTTGCCTCCGGTTGCCACGATTAGAGGTTCCAGATGAACGCGGATACTTGCCTCAGCTGCGAAGCGATCGAACGCTATCTGGGCGAGGCGGAGGAGCGCGTTCACGCGCTGCGCGGTGTGTCGCTCGATGTCGATGCCGGAAGTATCCACGCCGTTGTCGGCCCGTCCGGCTGCGGGAAAAGCACGTTGCTCTATGTTCTCGGACTGCTCGATCTGCCCGATGCCGGCCGCGTTTCGATCGAATCCGAGCCCGTGTCTCATTTGAGCGATGATGAACTGGCTTTTAAACGGAGCAAGTTCATCGGCTTCATTTTTCAGTTTCATTTTCTGATGGAAGATTTTACTGCGCAGGAAAACGTGATGATTCCGATGCGCAAGCTCGGGCAACTTTCCGATAGCAAGATGCGCCAGCGCGCCGCGCGCCTGCTGGAAGCGGTTGGATTAGGTGACAAATTGCGGAGGCCCAGCCGACATCTTTCGGGAGGCGAACAACAGCGGGTAGCGATCGCGCGCGCGCTGGCCAACGATCCGCGCGTAATCCTGGCGGACGAACCGACCGGCAATCTCGACACCGCCAATTCCGAGCGCGCGTTTGAACTACTGCAAAACATCGTGCAGGAGGGCGGGAAAGCCTTGCTTCTGGCGACCCATAATCCCGTCATCGCCGATGCTTGCGATTGGATTCACGAAATGAAAGATGGCTGCATTGTCGCCAGCCACCCGCGCGGCGCGCGACGTTCGATCTTTTAAGTCGCGTTCGAACCATTCGCAGGAGTCCGATTGCGAGGCATAAGGATACGCTGCAGACAGTTGGCAGTGCGCGGCATCCGCCGTTAGTCTCGCGGGGCGATGGAGAACATCCTGCCAATCATAATCGCGGATGCACCCGAGGCGTTGATTGAATTGTGCGGCGTGAACTTACTCGAACGTCTGCTCCGCATTTTACAACGGCTCGGATTTCGCCACGCGGTTGTTTTTTCGACCACGCCGGAAATCGTCGGAGGTGAATTAGCGAAGCGCTCATGGCCGCGCGAACAAGTAATTGTCCATCTCGTCTCAGGCACAGTTGGATCCCTTACTGCCCAGCTGCTTTTAGAACAAAGACCGTCCGAGCGCTTCTTAATAGTACCAGCAAACATTTATTGTGACGCTCGTTTGCTTGCCGCCCTCTGCGCGAAAAATTCATCCGCCGCGCTTATCGATTCAAATCCACCGGAATTCGCGCGATCTTTAGTCCGAAATCCGTGTGGGCCGGTCTTGGTCACAAGGGATTTTCTCCTTGCATTTTCACCCGCCGCGCCGCTTTTTGAGGAACTCAAAAACAAGATCGACTACCGCAAGATCGATGTCGTCGACACAGCGGAGGAAGACGATTACATCGTCAGCATGCGTCGGCGCGTGCGGCCACTTTGTTTCCCGGTGTCGGCGGAGCAGGACTGTCGCCTGGCTGAGCGTGTCATTCTTGATTCCGCCCAAAAGGGAACGCTCGACTTGCCGGCTTACATCCACGGACCGATCGAAACGCGAATCATCTCACTTCTTTGCAAAACGCGAATCACGCCGAACCAAATTACGATTGCGGGTTTCATCATCGGAAGCAGCGCTACGGCGGCATTTGCGGTTGGCCGTATCGGACTCGGAATCCTCGCTGCTCTGACTTTTGGTATCGTCGATGGACTCGACGGGAAGCAGTCGCGCGTCAAAATTGAAACGACCGAGCGCGGCAAGTGGGAACATCATCTCGATTATCTCATCGAGAATTCGTGGTGGGCGGCTATCGCCTTTTATTTGTGGCGAAGCGGCCAGTTTCCAAACGTGTTCTATTTTTTCGCTTTGCTCGTCGGATCGCACTTGTTAGATGAATTCGCGAAACGGCGGGCCAAGACCGTAAAAGGCCGCCTGCTCGATGACGTTACGCCATTCGACCGAGCTTTCCGGCTGATCGCGGCTCGGAGAAACGTTTACGTTTGGATGCTGGCGTGCGGTTTTTTGCTAGGCGCTTTTCCGCAGAGTTACGCGTTCATCTGTGGATGGGCTGCCTTCAGTGCTGCCATTCATCTCGTCCGTTCCCTCTGGATTTGTAACGCGCACGGACCGCACGTTATTGATTCGCGGACTTGAAGAAGGAGACAACATCGACGGTACGCGCCTGGCGCGCGCGATAATTTCCTTGCCGAGCACAGCGATCGGTTTTTCCACGAGAAGCGAAGCGCTCACTGCGCAATAAACGCCGCAACCCTCCTGGCACGACTTCTTGCGATAGTTCGCGTAGAGGTCGTCCAACGTGACATCCATGATGTGCTTGTCCGTATGCACCATGCTGCAAATCCAGAATTTTCCCTGGGCGGAGACGAAGAATAATTTGTAGCCGGCCATACACGTCCACTCGACGTGCTCGCCACGGAGGAGACTACGTTGGTAATTAAGGATCGCCTCGCTGGTGTGAATCTTTTCTCCGCGGCGTTTTCGTTCGATCATCGAATCGATAAAGCGCTCGAGTTCTTCGCGCGGCCCGCGATCGACGCGAAACCGATTCAATGGGTCTGCATGCACGAGACGGACTTCAGTCGGAATTCCCCGCGACAAACCGGTCTCAAGCACTGCTTGCGATTCGGGCAAAGTATCGGCACAAATCACTCCTGTGATATGCAGACTGATTTTTGAATCACGAAAGTAATCGAGCTTGGGCAAAATCGTCTTGAAGGTTTTTCTTGTAATTGGGCTCGGTGTCATCCGGTCAACGCTGATCTGCATGACCTGCAAGCCGGCCTCTTCCAGTTCCGCGAGAAGCTTACGGGTCAGTAGAAAACCGTTAGTGGTCAGGCTGGTGGCAAAGCCCAGTTCGCGGCAGTAACGAACGAGTTCCACAATATTTGGATGCGTAAGCGGCTCGCCGCCGACGAGCGCAATGCGCATTGTGCCAAGCTCGCGAATTTTCCGCAGCCATTTTTTCAAATCGTCGAGGCTCGGATGCGGGCGGCTATTGTCATACTCGGTGCAATAGGCACAATCGAGATTGCAGCGGTCTGTGACATAAAGGCTGCATTGCAGCGGTTTGCGATCGAAAAGACGCTTACCCGACTCCAAAATGTTATAGCCGGAAAATTCGCGGCCGATTTTGTCGAGAAGTTTCACACGATAATGAAAGAACATGCAGTCTACGACAACTTGCCCGCGAAGCAATCGCGCTGGGAGATATCCCTTCATAACGCCCGCGACCTTTCTTGGACCCGAGAACCCGCCAGCCATAAGTCGAGCGTCGGCAAGCCTGGGCGTTACCGCCAAGATCCACAGCTGTTCCAAGTGAATGTAGTGTCGATAGAACGACCGACTTGACTCCGTGCATCATCGCCGCCGTAACGGCTTTGGTCGCGACTCGGGGATTTAGCGAACATGCCGATATTTTCCAAAAATGATCGCATTCCAACCAGCTGGCCGTGCGCTCGTAACGTCGATGTCTTGTTTCAATTTGCCGAGAACGACCGATATGTGAGCCGAGAACAGGCTTCTGCTTTTATAGACAGCGCGCCCGCAGACAAAACTTCTGCAACGTCATGCCGCGCAAATTACGCCGCGCGAAGACGATTGTCGATCTTGCACTGGGCCTGGCGAGGTGAAACGCCTAACGAACCGCAAGCGAATGTGCCTCAGCGTAAATCACAGAAAGAGGGACCTTTGCCAGACTCGGCACACCCGGAATCTCGATCCAACCGGCCTCATCGAAGAACCACGAACGCCGATCGACTTTGATAAACAAGTCGTGGATCGGCGAAAACAGATGCAATGGAAGCGTGAACTCGCCGGCAAACGGATGGCCCCGGTAACGAGCGATGCCAATGCTGTGATTCGTCGCGCAATCCAACATTTCAAGATCGGCCGAGCAGCCGGGAAGACGGATCTGGCACGCGCGTTTTCGCCCAAGGGAGTCGCGACCCAAAATGAAAAACTTGTTTCTTTGCATACGAAACGGATTAGCCGAAAAGCGAAGATCGACATCGAGGTTGTCGCGTGTTCGAGAAACGGAATGAACGGCGCCATCGCACCAGACAGCGCTCTCGCGTTCGACACGAAGAAAACGTTCCGGGCGCGTGGCGTATCTAAGAAAACGTCGCCTCGACAGTTTGCTTTGCGTTTGATGGCGGCGAATTGCGTCACGTTTTGTGGCGGTCTCCACTTCGGATGGCGATAATTCCGCGGCGCGGTCGAAAAACGCGGGGCTGCGGCCGTGCACCAAATAATTCCACTGCGAAACTCCCGGTGCCAAAAAGTCGGCGAAGATGAGCCGCATCATCACGGCAACGGCGTTGTGGTCTGGGTGAATGTCGAAGAGTGAAGGCGCAAGGATGTCTGTGGGTGACCAATCGTCGATCACTTGAGTGAGTCGCGTGAGAGCGCTGTCGCAATCACGCAACAAAAGATCGGTCAAGCCCTGGTCTGGCAGGCCAAGGAACTGAACGTCCGCAGGGTGGATATCGAGGATGCGCAGTGCGGCCAGCGATTCGGTGCACCGCAATTCTCCCCAGCGTTTTCGATCCGATGCGCTCAAGCGCCATCTTCTTTCGACTGCTCGCTGTGGCCAGGGATTGTCATCCCCATTTGTGACGTAGACAATGCGAATGGCCGCTCCAGCGCGAACCGCTTTCTGGAGAATGACGCTACAAGCCAACGCTTCATCGTCCGGGTGTGGCGCGATCAGCATTAACCTCGAGCGGATATCGAACGTCGGAGCAGTTAAAGTTAGAAATGACACCCTGGTTAACAGAAGAGAAAGCAAGAGAGCTGGCAATTTAATTCAGCTGTCAGACGAGGTACTACCACTCGATCGGTCTGAAATGGCGATCGACGGCCTGCGCCCAAAAGACCACGAGGTCGTGTCCGGTGGAAGTTTGCACAAAGGTGTGAGTGCCCGGTGAAAGAAAGCGCTCCTTTCCTTCGTACCGCTCGCCGTCAAGCATACCCGTTACAGTGCCAACGCCGCGCGCGATGATTTTGTACGAAGCCGGAATGACAATTTGGAATTCAAAGTGCTTCCCGTCGGTGGATGATTGCAACAACACACCCGCCACCCGCAATCTGTTTCCAATCGGCAAATAATTCTGTTCGACGAATCGGAACGTGGCCGGCGGCATCTTGTCTGGCAAAATGGCGACACAGGTGCGTGTATCGATGCAACGCTGGATCGCATTGTCCGCCATCAATCCACGTCGGATGCGTTCCTCGGTAAACGTTTCTATAACGGGATAAAAGCAACGCTGCCGGAAAACGGTTTCTCCTTTGCGATCAAAAACGAAGTCACCCGGCTCAGTAAGTTTGAGCGTGGCGCGCAAAAGATCACTCTCCGGTTTCGCCTTGTCTTCCCAGAAAGGATGAACCAACAAGGCCACCAACAATTCGCATACACCGACCAAGGCGGGCATGGGTACGACGCGCCAGATCTTCGCGATATTTCGATGCTGTGCCCAGCGGTCCGAAATCGTCAGAAATGCGCCCGTACAAATGACAAAGGCGAGCGGATAGAAAGGGAGGTAGTCCTGCCGCGACAGGAAAGGCCAAAAGGAAACGAGCGCGGTAATAAAGAAGCCGGCCGTGACAAAGACAAAACTCCGGCGCGCCGCCATCGCGGCCTCGGGCATCGCGGCAACAATCCGACGCGCCCCGAGATTGACGAATAGGAATGCGACAACAAAGATAACCACCCACCATGCGGGATGATTTCTCAAACCGGGCACGAAGTTGTGATCGAAAACCCAATAGCGGAACTGCGGCCAAATGCCGTTGAGCGCAAACGCGGCCATGATCGTAGCAGGAACAATCAACGCGCTGGCGAAGAACGCTGCCAACACGCCGAGAATCTGCCCCCAACCGATACCCAGTCGCTCGCGGCCAATGAAAATCAGAGTCGCCGAGCCCCCGACCAAGATCGACATGACGAGGAGCAATGTCTTCATGGATACGCCAAAGCAAAGACCCATGAGGAAACCCGCGATCAGCGCGCGCCGTGTTGTCAATGAGCCATTGAGCAACACCGACATGCACAACAACCAAAGCGGAGCCCAAAGATTGTCCGTCCGGAATTCAACCGAACAAAAAATATAATCGGTGGAAAGTCCCACCAGAATGGCTGCCCAGACGCCGACGCGCCGGGAAAAAAGCAGCGATCCGATCCGATAGGTGCACCAGAAGGCAACAATGTAGAGCGGTTGCAAGATGCTCCGCATCCAGTAGAGGATATTACCGCAATCGCCGATCAGCTTGTAAATCGGTGCGCATAGAATCTGAAACAACGGCATGTGGTTATCAGCCAGATCGCGATACTGAACAAAACCGCGAGCCCAGCCCCAAACGACGTGCAGATGTTGCGGCTCATCGCTGCCAAACCTGTAGTGCGCGATGGTAACGACCCTCAGAAGAATCAGCGCAATGAGGAGCAAGACCGCAGAAGTGAATTCGTGCGGGTAGGACAAACCGAAATAATCGGCCATGCGCCGCGTTAACGCTCGTGCTCGGTCGGGTGAAGGAAGCGACGTGGTGGTCGCCGCAGGTCGCCGGGACATCATTCTCAGCGAGTGCTAGTCCCGGGCACGGATCTTCCGGGCGCTTCAAAGACTTTCCAGCCGTTACGGTGTGGTTTGATTTCGATAATTGTCAGACTTCCCTGCTCAAACATACCTTCGAACCTTGGAACGGTACTGGTGATAGGTCTCACCAAACTTCTGCTCGAGGTAGCTCTCCTCGGGCAGGACAACTCCGCCATGCATAGTGATTAGGAGCGGAACGAGCACGACAATGCCCTACCACGTATTGAACATCAAGACGAGCCTCGATATAGGAGCGTCAGCGCCACGTAAAGAGGACTTCGAAAGAACCGAAACGGGCCGGATGTGACAATGGACGTGGTTGGGCGAAAGGGACTGATGTTCGTGGATGAGGCCCGGAGCGATTTTCTTACCCATATAATGATCGCAATAGCAAGCACGACTAGCGCAAGGCCGGGCCAGAGAAAAATGGCCTGGCCAGGGATTGGTATTGGCGAACTGGCCAAACCTAGCGCATCCGATAAATCACACCTTCCGCGGTGTGCGCCACCGGCTGGTACCGTTCCGCCAAAAGTTTGGCCAGAATCGGAAAATTCTTCACTGGATGCTGCGCGGTTTTCGGGTCGGCTTGAACATCGACAATGTAGATCGGCGAATGCCTGGCAAAATCTCGCTCGAGGGTGGTCCAGGCGCCGGGCAAGATCCGGCTGCGAGTATCGAAACCCGGGATCGGTCCGCCGAAGATATAACCCGTGAGCGGAAACGTTGTGATGTAACGAGAGGCAGGACGTCTGTGAGCGTCTAGATAGATTTCCAAAGTCTGACCCCAGACGAAAATTCTATCGTCAGGGCTCGAATGCGTGGACAAATATCGTCCCGCCTCGGAGGGAACGCGTCGCGGAGCCAGCCCCGTCCAGTGTTTGATTGAGAAGGCAATAACCGTGAGAGCCAGCCACGCGTAGGTCACCCTGGGTCGCAGTATCCAGCACGGCGGCTGCATCGTCCGGGACCAAAGGCATGCGTAGTACGGTGCCGCGAGCAGTGCGAGCGGAGGGATCAATTGGACGTAGTAGTGAGGGTAAAAGCGAGCGCCCGCTGCAGCGCCAATCGCCGAGGCGGCAAGTAGCCCGAAAAGCGCTGTTCGTTCTGCCGTCCTTCCAGTCCAAATCTCACTCTTATCGCGGCACGCCATTATCGCCCCGATTACTAAAGGCAAACAGGCTCCAAGGAAGATCAGCGTATTCACGATTCCCTTCTGCCAAAAAACGTGCGGAACGTCATGATCGGCAATTGTCCAGTAGAACGCCTCATGGAGAATGCCTTGCTTCCAAAGTACAATCGTCACGAGACCGAGGGCTGCGAAAAATCCTGCCGTGAGCATAGTTGCCTCAATGATCGAATTCGTTCGTGTCAAACTGCGGCTGGTTCGATAACTCGGGAGGAGTAGATAGATGCCAAGGGGAACCGCTGCTATGGCGGCGGGCTGTTTGAGCAGAAAGGCCGCGCCCAAGAGCGCACCTGCTAGAAAGAGTTCGGGTCGGACTCGCGATGAACTGCGGCCGAACGCGATTGCCCACGCCCAGATGATAGGGAGATTCATTAGCATTTCGGCATCGAATGTGAGGTTCTTCCACGCCCACCAGGGTTGGAAAACACTGTAGAAGAGCGCGGCAATCAAACCGGTATTGCGATCAAACAACTCGCGGCCGATTACATAGAGGCCGGCCATTGCGCATAGCGTCCACATCAGTGCCACCATATGAAGCGCCTTCCAATTGAACTTGCCTGCTACTTTGAATACTGCGGCGTACGTCCAGAAAAGAAGTGGCGGCTTACGCTCTACCGCGTCAATGTAAGGCTGCCCGCCGTCGACGATCTCGTTCGCCACCACCGAATACATTGCCTCGCTGTCAATTGGCTGAGGATGCAAAAGAGACGGAAGGCGAATTGCGACGGTGAGAAGGATAATCCCAAGCGCGGCGAGGCGAAATTGCCGCGACCTATGAGTTGGCACACCCATCATTCGGCAGATTAATTTCCGGATGTGCTCCTCTTAAGAGAATCGTAAATGTGCGTAACTTTCTCAAAAACATCGTCCACTGTGATTGCTTGCATGCAAAGATTGTTGCGGCAGACCGATTGCCGGTTGTTGTAGGCGTTTACGCACGGACTGCACGCGATGCCGGCCCACAGCGCCGTCGCGTTTGGCGATCGCGCGGCAAATAGCGCCGGTGTCTCCGGCCCGAACAACGTGACGACGCGAATCGGCGTCATCGAGGCAAAATGAGCCGGGCCACTGTCATTCGTCACCAAAATCTCACTGCGGGTGTAAAGCACGAGCACCTGCCGCAGAGTCGTTTTTCCGGCAAGCCGGATGACGCGATCCGAACCGACCTCGTCCGCAAGCCGGTTGTTAGGAGCGGCTTCGGCCGGGGCACCTGTAAATCCGATAAATAAATCCGAATAACGTTCGAGCAACCGCCGCGCAAGCTGGACATAACGCAGAGGCGGCCACCGCCTAAGCGGCAGCAAGTCGCTCGCGTTCGGGTTGAGCAGAATGAGCGGCGCAGAACCGATGCGAGGATTTTCGCGTTGTAGCAGGGCATTGATTTCAGCAACTTCGGACAGGGAGGGCCGAAATCCTGCAAGTGGCTGGTTTGCAGCAGGCGTAAAGTCGAACGTCGGGAGCACCGACGGATCGCGGGTCAGTGATTCAACCATGGCTTCGAACATCTGACTCGTATGGAGATGAGGATTGTACAAAAGCCGGTGCGTCATTAAGTCGCCGCGGTACGGTCCGTCGCCAAAAAAAGTATGAAAGCCAACACGCGATTTGGCACCGGTCGTAAACGTCAGTATCGCGGAGAAACGTGTCAGAAATTCCATATCAACGACCGCGTCGATGCCGATTTTTCGGACCCGGAGCACCGCTCGCAGCGCACCAGCCGCGAGTCCGAAGAGACTCTTCGTCGCGATCGTTATCACATTTCCATTGGGAATAATTTCCATCGTGTCGAGAATGAAGCGATTGTCTTCGAATACGACGAAGTAAACGTTTTCACGTCCAACCATTTTGATTGCACGACGAATTGCGGGATAGGCGAGAACGGTTGAGCCCTGCTCCGCGAACTTGACGAAGAGAATGCGCTGAACTTGGCGCGGTCCTGGCCGCCCCGCGGATTCAAAGATTCTTCTGAGAAGGGTTAAAATGGCGCAAAGCGGCGCACCAACCCAGCGATCGGTGCGTTGCAAAGTTAGAATGCTTGCCGGGAGATCCATTTTCTGGCCCTCCTAAGATGGTCAATCTTTACGAAAAAATTTTGGCGGTCCGAGCAGTCGATTGTAGCGTCGAGGCGATATGAGCGCGAACGTTAGTTTAGGCTCCGGCTGCATCGAGCATATTTCTGGCGAAAAATGAATCAACGCGCTCTTTTTCATGGTGTATAACTTCGAAATCGCCCAAGCCCCTGACCGGCTTCGGGCGGAGTCAGCGAGCACAACGCAAATTGCGCTCGAGGTTGCGCCGCCGGCAGCGGATGCACCAGCGCGTGTAGACGAAACCGGAGTGGAGCTAAAACGCGGCGCGTTCTTGAACACGATCGCGATGTTGGCTTCGAATTTCCGCGGGATATTCACGTTTCTCGTTGCGCGACTGCTCGGACCGGCGGCACTCGGCATATTCTCCGTTGCCTGGTCGACGACTGACATCATCAGCAAGATCGGTGTTCTTGGCCTCGACAATGCGATCACCACGTTCATCGCGCGCTCGGAGGCCGTGGGCGACCGCGCGAGAAGCAGGGCGCTTTTTCGAATCGCTGTAGTGCTCGGGGTTGCGCAGTCCATTATCACTGCCGTCGTTGTGATACTGGGCCTCCGGTTTTTTAACAACCGTCTTCATATACAGCCGCAGATGGTTTCGGCGCTTGCGCTCGTTCTTTGCGCGATGCCAGGTCTGGCTCTGTATCGCATCAGTACCGCTATCTCGCGGGGGATGAAAGTGATGCAACACGACATCTACTCACGCGGGATGATGGAACCAATTGCAACGACACTCGCCTTCCTCTTTGCAGTTGCCGTCGGCTTTAAGCAGTCCTCACCGGAAGTGGCTGCAATTGTTGGGACAGCAGCGTCAGGACTTATTGCACTCGCGCTCGCTTCAACGTTGTTTCGACATGTTCCCCCGCAAAGGGAAGTTGTTTCCCCTTTCGGCGAAGCACGGTCGCTACTCGCGTATTCGGCTCCCATCAGCATTTATCAACTGATTAACGCGTTCATCGCCCGGTTGGACCTTCTCATGCTCGGTTACTTCGTTGGACGCGCACCCGGTGTGACGCTTGCAACCGTCGGTGTTTACAGTGCAGTGATCGGCACAGCGAACGGGCTGCGAAAAGTGAACCAGGCTTTCAACCCCATTTTCGCACCGGTAGTAGCCGGTATGACCGCGACAGGCGATCACGAAATCGCTGCGGCCACATATGCTCGGCTTGCCCAGTGGATGCTCTGGATATTGTTGCCGCTGGTGGCAGTGATGTCCCTCGCGGGCAGCACGATTTTGCTCATCTACGGTCCAGCATTTTGGCAGGGCGGAGTTTGGCTCGGCATCGTCGCTCTTGCCAGTGCTATCAATGCATTTGTGGCATTAGGCGAAACGGTAATCATGGTGCAACGGCCACATTTAAATCTTCTGCATTCTTCGATTACATGCACGGTCGCGGCTGCGGGGCTTCTCTGGTTAATTCCGCGCTTCGGCGTGATGGGTGCGGCTTTTGGTATCCTTTTGCCCTATGTCGTTCAAGGCATTCTACGCTATGCGACGCTGCGATGGGTCTTTCACTGGAAAGATTCATGGAGTGACATTCGGCCGCCGCTGATCGCTGCGGGAATTGCGCTCGTTCCCACGCTCGTCTGCAGATTGTTCCTGGGTGGAATTGCCGGGCAAGTCATCAGCGCTGCGGCTTTTCTGGCAGTATTTGGTGTTCAGTGGTTGCAGCACCATATCCATCGCAAGGACGAACGTCCTTAATCCGAAGCGAAGACATCCCAGGCGTCCCCGAAGAATGCGATCGTTTCGTTGTTGTGGTACTGACGTCCGTCAGGAACATCGTGCAGCGATAAGGTCCGGCGTTGCCGAAACACACTCCGCATCATGGCCGATGCGGGCACAACATATCTCTTCACGTTACGCCTAGCGAGGCATCCACTGATCCAAATATCGTCCATGTAAAATGCTCCCTGCGGCGCTTGAGAATAATCCCAGAGCGATTCGTCGAAAAATCTCGGTTGAATTAAGTAACTTCCGCACCCTGTGATCACCGCCACGGGTTGCGGCTGGCGAAGCTCTCGCGCGCGAATCATCCTGGCGTGCCGCCAATCCAGACCTTGCGGGATCGCTGCACCGCGAAAGCATAAGGCCGCTGCAGGTAGTTGCTCGTTGTAATAGAGATATGTTTCAAGCGCATCTCGCGGATAAACGCGATCATCGTCCACAACCATTATCAATGTATTGCCCCGGCCCGCCGCCAGTTCTTCTCGAACGACGGGGATAAACTTCGTGGCCGGTCCCCAATCCCTGCGACATTCCAGGACACGCATTCGCGGCCAACGCGAAACATCTTTCGGCACTGCATAAGGCCGTTGCTCCCGAGTCGAAAATTCCGGTATGGCCAGGACGATCTCATCCGGCGGCGACGTCTGTCTCAGCAGAGAGCGAACCGTCGGCCCCAGGTTGCCGATCCGCTCTGGTACCGTCGAAAGCGAAACAATCACACGGCGATCGCCGGATTTCTTGCTGCTTGCCAAGGTTTCACGGATGAAACGGACTTGTCGCCGATGCTTTCTACTACCAGGAAGCAGACGCTTGAGACCGAGCACACCCAAAATGACAAGGGCCGCGCAAATCAGCGGAAACATGGGGACAAGATCGACATCGTATGATCAGAGAATTTTTCGAGATGACACGGATAACAATTACACTCACTCACGAGACTGTCTTGCAGCAGCCTGACAGTTAAAATACGAATCAATGGCCGAACAGCAACGAATGCGCTGGTCTATGGCCTCAACCGAGATGGAACAGAGCGATTCCGGCCAACAATCCGTGATTAAAGCCGTGCTGCTTTTTTTCGCCGCTTTCGCGCTTTACTTTTTCACGCATTCGCCGGCGCTCGATGAAATCGATGCTGTGCAATTTGCGATGGGCGTGCGCTCGTTCGACCTCTGGCATCACCAGCCGCACCCACCTGGTTATCCGCTTTTTATTTTCTTTGGCTGGCTGGGCACGAGATTTTTCCACATCGGAACCGAATCATCGCTTTACTGCGCTTCGGCGTTTGGCGGTGCACTTTTCATCGCGGCTTGGTTCTCGATTATTCGCGTCCAGTTTTCCGAAAGGCTCGCATGGTGGGTCGCAAGTTGTTTGCTGATCACGCCAGTTGTTTGGATGACGGCTACGAAGGCGGTGACGGACATGCTGGCAGCTGGTCTCGTGGGCGCGGAGTTACTTGCCGCGATCTGCTTTTTGAAACAGGGGAAGCGCGGCCTGATTGTTTGGGCTGCTCTCCTTGGGGCCGCCGCAGCTGGGACACGGCCGCAATTGTTTCCTGTCGTTGCAGTGGTTCTTGGCATTCAGCTCAAGAAAGGCTGTGTAAATGCTAAAACATGGTGGTTTGCGTACGCGGTGCTGGTCGCGGGTTGTCTAACCTGGCTTCTGCCTATGTGGTACATGCAGTCTCAATTGCGTCCAAATGAGCCGTTCTGGCGTGTGTATCCCGAGCTCGCGTACGGCCAATGGCGCTGGCGCTTAAACCTGCCGTCCGTTTACATCGGGGCGGGCGATTGGAGTCCTCACTACCTCGGAATGCGGTTCGTCAGGCACATTCTCGGGTGGTTTTGGAAAGGGTTCGGCTTCATTCAATCGCCTCGGGTGCTTGCAGCCGGTATCGTTCTTACAACGTGTGCGATCATCGCTTATTTTCGGTTCGGACGCGAAGCGATCGATCAGCGATTTTGGAGATTTCACGGTCCCTGGCTCTTAGTTGACATTGCGATTGTCTTTATCGCGCTTCCCGGCGATCAAAGATACTATCTCATGGTCTTTCCGCCGCTCTTTGTCATAATGCTCCGCGGTTTTTTACGATTACCAAAACCGTGGAACTTGTCGGCAATCTGCGTTCCGGCATTGCTCCTGTATATCCTCGTTCCATTGGCCATAGAGAATCACCGTGATGAAGCGCCAGCAGTCCGGTTCGTACGCTATTTGGAAAAACTTTATCCGCCCTCGAAGCGCGGCAACGTGCTCTTGATTCTACCTGTTGTGTACCGTTCCGCCCAGTGGTACGCGCCGCAATTCAAAATATTGGACCATGTCCCCATCGCGGAGGACGAAGAAGTGCTACGGAATGCGGCAGCGGTTTATACCGACGATCTATCCCTCAAGCGGAAAGATTTTTACTTGATAAAGCTCGCCGAGTTCAGACGCTCAATGTTGATTTACCCTCAGAATCGCCGTGTCCGACTTTATCTTGTCGAACGGCGCCGCTCCTCATGAAACGCATTTTCATCACCGGAGCGAGCTCGGGCATTGGCCTGGCCATTGCTAAACTACTGGTGGCAGAGGGTCACGAAGTTTGGGGCACATCGCGCAATTTGGAACGCGTCCCCAAAATGCCGCGATGTCATCCAATGCGTCTCGATCTGACCGATCCGCTTTCCATCGAGCAGGCATTCAATGCCGCGCTTGCGGAAGCTCGCTATTTCGACGTCTTGATCAACAACGCCGGGGCCGGACACTTTGGGGCCGCCGAGTTCCTTCCCGTGAAAACGATCGCAAGCCAGTTTCAAATTCTCGTTTTCGGCCAAATCCAATTGATGCAACTCGCGCTTCGCCACATGCAAGCGCGTGGAGACGGTTTGATCATCAACGTCAGTTCGTTAGCTTCTCGCCTTCCAGTGCCTTTCATGGCGGCTTACAACTCCGCGAAAGCAGCGCTGGCAGCCTTTACCATGTCGATCCAGCTCGAGTTGGCTCATTCCCCGCTCCACATCGTTGATCTTCAACCGGCAGACATTTCCACGGAATTTAACGAGAGGGTGCGCAAGACCAATAAAACGGATCGCTACGAGGCAAGGATCACCAAGACCTGGGAAATCGTCGAACGCAACATGAAAAAGGCGCCAAGCCCGGATCTCGTCGCGCGACATGTTCTCAAATTGATCGACGCTGTGCACCCGCCGCCCCAGATAACGGTGGGCAACGTATTTGAATCAAAAATTGCACCGCTGATTTTTAGATTTCTTCCCCAGCGCGTCCGCCTTTGGGGCCTACGGAGATATTACGAAATATGACGGCGATCTTTGAAGCTGTGATTTTGATGGCCGGACAGGGCTCGCGCCTGCGTGAGTCGGATAAAACTTTCTTGAAGCCGTTCGTGCCGGTCCTTGGCCGTCCGTTGATTTCGTACACGCTAGATGCCCTGATGCGCGCAGGGATCAAAACCGTCAACTTCGTGGTCGGCTACGAAAGCGGGCGCATGATCGCGCAAGCCAACCGGCTGATTCCTTCCGGCCTCAGCGTGTCCTTCATCGAAAACCGCGACTGGCAAAAACAGAATGGCATCTCGCTTCTTGCCGCCGCTGGGCACGTCGGCAAGTCCTTTCTTCTGACGATGAGCGACCATTTGTTTGATCAATCAATTGTCGACCTTCTGCTCCATAATGCGGTACCCAACCAACTCAATCTCGCGCTCGACCGAAAGCTGGATTCAATTTTTGATGTCGATGACGCGATGAAAGTTCAGACTCAGGCGGACCGAATCCTCAAGATTGGAAAAGACTTAACGGTTTACGATGGAATCGATACCGGTCTTTTTGTATGCTCACTAGACATTTTCGATTACCTCGAGCGAGTAAAACGTGACGGAGATTGCAGTCTTGCTGACGGAGTTCGATTGATGGCGTCGGAGGACAAAGCCCGCGCCGTCGATATTGGAGATGCCTGGTGGCAGGACATCGACACCATCGCAATGCTGCAATGCGCTGAGACGCAATTACGATCGCGGCTCGCGCGTCACGACATCGCCAGCGCCAATGCTGGATCTGGTCGCGGCAATCGCGCTGGGAACCAGGCTCGCGCCCGCGACAATCGTCCACAGGTGCAGGATCGCGTTTAGTCAGCTGAAAGAGCCACCACACAAATCGGTCGCCAAGATTGAGCAAACCGGAATGTGAGATCATTCCGCGATGTCTCGTATAAAATGACTCGTGCAAAGTGGACAAAGCAACCGAACTTTTGCTCTTGCCCACTCGTAGGAGCAGCTCGTTGGCCGTAATCAGGACAGCGCACACAACTCCTTCACTCGAACGGCGAAGCCCCAACCCGAGCGCGAGAACATAGAGAAGGCTTGCTGCAAAATCGCAAAAGTAATCCAGTCGTTCCCCGAGTTTTGATTCCAACTTTTTGGCGCGCGCGATTTCGCCGTCGCAACCATCAAGAATACTGAACACTTGAAAAATGGCTGCGCCGATGACGACGCTGACGTAATCGCCGCGTACCAAAAATACAGAGGCAATTAGCGGTAAAACAAAGATCGATATCGTCCACGCGTTAGGGTGAATCGGAAACTTGAGCAGAAAACGCGTTATCCGCCGCGAAATCGGCCGGTTCAAAAACCGCGAAACTAGACCGTCTTGAGGTTTGCTCATCAGGTCAATGTCCCTCTGAAAATTCGATACGTCTTGAAGCGTGTCGCCCCAACGCTTCGATGAATCGATTGACCAGGAAGTTACCGAAACGAAACGCTCGCGCTACCAAGACTCCTCAATTTCGCGAGCGAGATCTTTGGGGTGCAGACGGCGAAGGCGCTCCCATTCCTCTGCGAGTTCATTTTCACTATAAGCAACAAGCTGGCCAGTCGTAGTCGAATAAATTCCCGCGCTAACTGGCTGGTTCGTTATTTCAGCGACGGCTTTCCAATAGGCTGCAATTTGCGGAAGATACTGCATGCGCAAGATGCCAATCTTACTCCGCGCGATCTGGTTGGTTTTCCAGTCGAGAATGAAAACCCCGTTCGCCTTCTGATTGAAAGACGCAAGATCGATAATGCCTTCCAAACACTGATTCTCGCCCATTCGCCAGAAGAACGGCATCTCCTGACGAACTAAATCGGCGTCGCGCAGAACGTGCACGAGTCCATCCACGGATTCGATATGCCTTTGCAACAGCTGCCACTCGCGCTTTGAGCGTGCGACATCCGGCGACGTACAAACCTTGCGCTCGAAAGTTTCGCTCCAGTTCTTCGGCTCAGGCCGCCAATCGATCTGTTCGGCGAAATCGTGCCACCAAATTCCATAACGCTTCGCTGGATTATCGATTCGCGGCGGTCGCAATTCCGGTTCGATCTCGATCCATTTCTCCACGGTTGGACTTCCGCTGAGTTCTTCTTCCGGCGCGAACTGACTCGGGGTGACTGTCTCAATAATAGAAGCCGCTCTCTGCCGTGCGATGTCGACCGACCCAGTCTCAAGTCGCAGCGCGCGTAAACTGTCAGCGACCAATTCAGGTGCGCGTTCCTTGTGATGTGCAGCGGTTTCCTCGCAAGCTGTCGCTTCGTCGGGAAGGTTTAAGATGATTTCGGCGTTCTCCTCGTTCGCGTCGGCTTGCAGCCATTTCAGTTGCGTATCGCTATGGACGCCGCGCTTGCCTCGAAACAACTGAGGGTCCAGTGCGAACACGAGCGTGTGGCGCGCGCGTGTGAGCGCCACGTAAAGCAGCCGTTCCATTTCCTGGCGCTGGACCTTTTTCATCTCGTCTTCCAGATCCGCGCGATCGCTCCGATCAAACGCGATGAACGGTTGCTCGCCCGAAATAACAAGCGGATAACGAATGTTCCCGCCGAGCCGCGCCTCGCGCGCGAGGAACGGCACAATGACTGCGTCCCACTCCGATCCCTTCGCCTTATGCGCGGTCATTAGCTGGATCGCATCAGCTTGCGCCGGTTCAGTTTCGCGGATCTTATCGAAGTTGCGCCGAAGCGTCAGCGCAAAATCGCCCAACGACTCCTGCCGCGCCTCCGCGTCTGCCACTGCGCTGAGTAGTTTGTCCAGCTCGTTCACCGAATCGCCGAATTCTTCGCGCGGCAAAGTGCGTAATCGCTCGCGCAGCTGCGTCATTCGCACGATCTCGCGCACTGCGCTGAAGAGCGGCTGGTGGGGCAAACCTTCGCGAACTCGCGTCAGCAGATTCAATCTGTCGGCAACAACTCCCCGTCCGGCGGTTTTCCGCTCGATTTGAAATTTGCGGGCGTCGCGTTGAGCAAATCGCGCCAGCTCGTCGTCCGAGATTCCGAACACTTCTCTCAGCACTCCCACGATTTCGTAGCTCGAATTTGGATCGGACATGGTCGCGAGCAACGCCGCGAGCCACGCGTACGCCGGATGTTCGGCCTGACGATCACTTTCCGACTGGACCTCCACCGGAATTTGTTGTTCGGGCAGCGCATCGCGAATCGCGCGCAACCACGCTTTGCGTGGGCATAGAATCGCGACTTCGCGCCAACATCTCGCCCGCAGCTTTTCCAGCCCGGCGTCGCGCATCCATTTCGCCAAACGCTGAGCTTCGATCTGCGCGCGTTGCGTCTCGGTTAGCTCAAGATCGACATCATCGCCGAGCTCGAACCGAATTACTTGTCCCGGCAAAATTTCCGGGCGCGGACTGAGCTCAACAAACTCAACCTGACCGTCAGTGTTGTTCAGAATCTTCGCGAATGTGTCGTTCACGAAATCGACCTGCGCCTGATCGAGTCGGAATGTCACCGAGAACGTCAGTTCTTCGGCCGCACCCGTTTCGATGAGCGCGCGATGAAGCTCGCGATAGTGATTCAGGTCGCTCGGATCGCGATAAATCGACTGCTGAAAATCACCGACCATGGAGAAATGACCGGCCCGAGGTCCTTGATGTCGATCTTGTCCGCCGCCGATCGGACTCGCTCCGGCGAGGAACCATTCGCCGCGCGCATCCACCGGCCGCGTCATTTCGAGCAAGACAAAAAACTGCTGCGGATCTGTATCCTGAGCTTCGTCGAGAAGGACCCGATAATGTTTGTTACGAATCTGCTTCGCCACCTCCGGCAGCCGCAACAGTTCGGCCGCGAGCGCGACCTGGTCCGGATAAGTAATCGCGCCACGACCTAAACGGAACTCGCGGTAATCGCTTTGCAATTCCGCCGCCACGCAAGCCGCGCACGCGCTTGCCCATTCGCGCAGTGGTCGAAACGCTTCGCGCCAGAGCGCGGTGAAGTCTCTCGCTGCCGTGGCGCACGCTGGCCAGGGGGCGAAGTCGTCCGTGTCGCGCCAGCGCCGCAGCCATTCGCGCAGTTGCGCCTTCGCCTTCGGAATGTTTGTTGCCTGCGTGTTTTCAGCCGCGGCTTCGACTTTGCTGAAATCGCATTCGGGACACCGTCCAAGCGATTGCGGCGGGATGAAGTGGTGGTCCTGCTTTCGCGCGAGCTCCATCAATTGTCGCGCCTGCATTAAGCGCAACAGCAGACGGCGATTTTCTTCGCCTAATGAATGACCGATCTCCGTTTGTTGCTCGACGAACTCATTCCACAGGTCATCATCGTCCGTTATCGTTTCGAGTCTCGCCGGCAGACCGAGATGATGTCCATGCATCGCGAGCAGCTTCATGCAAAACGCATGGATGGTTCCGAAAAACGCGCGGCCAAACGCTTCCACGGTTTCCAGCGGCAAGCCGGCTTCGAGAATTCGCTGGCGCGTTCGCTGTTGCATTTCATCGGCAGCGCGATTCGTGTAAGTCACGACGACAAGTTGCGGCAGCCATTCAAGCGCGCGTTGCCAATCTTTCGCGATCTCAACGATCCGATCAGTGATCGCGCGCGTTTTTCCAGAGCCAGCGGAAGCGACGACGGAGAAGTTGCGATCCAATTCTTGAACGAATCGCTGCCGCGCGGCATCGTCGGCAATCGTCGTCACTTCGCTTGCTCCTCCTCTTCAAGCACGAACGCTGGATGGGTCAGCGTCCATTTCTCTGCAAGCAGATCCATATCGATCGGCAGCGTCGCGAGGGGATATCTTCTAACGAATCCGAAATCGGCATGAATCGGGCCGAGCATTCCGAAGACGCCCGTTTCCTGCATCCGGTGCAGCTCCTTCCAGAAATCTTTTTGTGCGAGCACATCGGCCAAATGAAACTGCGGTTCGAGCTGTTCCGCCGGAGAAAGCAGCGTCAGTTGAACATCCTCAGCGCCGCGCGCGTGCACCGCGAGCGCGTAGAGCGCGAGCTGAACGCCGCGGCCCTCGATCAATTGCTTGTGAAATTTTCGCTTGGGCGTGTCGTTACGTCGCAGCTCTTTCAAATTAAAGCCCCGCTGCCGTCCTGTTTTGTAATCGACAACCCAGAAGTCTTCGTAGCCGATTTGCGATTGCTGAGATTTCCGACGCGCAAGAATGAGATCAATCCGGCCGCGAACTCGCAGCGTCTCGTTCACGCTCAATGGAATTAGAGTTGGCTCCCCAAGCGGCCATTCGACTGCCATTTCCGACCAGTCGTGGAGATCAGAAACTTTTGCAGCGAGACAATCGGCGATGTAAAGCGCGTTGCTCCAGCCGGAGCGCCACCAATCTGGAAGAACTTTGCTACGCCTCGCGCAAAGCGCCGCGACGTGTTCGCGAAGCTCGCGGGCCTCCTGCGAAATGCGCTGACGGATTTCATCGGCGCGATTCACTTCGACAAATTTTCGCACTCCGCCGTTTCGGACGCTGTCCGCGAGCCAGCGATGGACCCATTGTCCGGTCGCACCTGCCCAGGCATCGCCGTTGTAATCATCGGGCGCGACGCCGAGAAAAATTTCCATCCAAACGATGGCCGGGCAGCGCAACGCTTGCTCCCACTGGGTGACGCGCAGCGATTTTTGCTCATTGGCTGGACTCCGAAGTGCGAATTCGTATTCGCCCGCCGGCCGCAACCGCCGGCGTGCATCGAACGCGTATCGTGTCCGGCCAACGTTGATCGAGTCGACTTTTTGCGCATCCGCGGGAGACCAATCCTTCAACCAATCGCGGGTTCGCTCTTCCAGTGAGTGGAGTGTCTGCTGCGAAACTCCACGACTGTGTGCGTTGAAGTAAATCCAGGAAAAAAATTCGCTCGGGTTCGCGATTCGACTCGGCGTTGCTTCAGAATACAGGCTCGCGCTCGCGCCGATGGCTTCGCTTACAGATTCCACGAGGCTGAGAAGTTGCCTCCGGCGGATCTGTCGTTGCTCCTTGGGACCAAGGAGCAGGGTCTTCCTTTCACGCACGCTCCAATGACCTTCCCCTTGCCGGCCGCGTTTCGACGCGCGCCGGTTCAGCGTCGTATTCTGTCGATTAAGATCCTCGATCTGCTCGTCCCGGACGAAGGCAAGCTCGCCGTCGAAACCCGGCCATGCTTCATCGTTTAGTCCGGCAAAAATCAGATGCGACCACGGCTGGCCCTCTGCGTCCGTGCTAGCGAGCAGGTGCACGCGCGCGTATGGATGTGCGCCCAGATCGTCGCGCTCGAGTGACGGCGCGCCAAGAAGTTCCCGCAGCCATCGCAAATAGGAATTCTTTGAAAATTTCGTCGATAGCCGATCTCTCCAACTGCGACTAAATCGCTCGACTTCGTTCCAACGTTCTTTCCAGCCGAGCTTAGAAAAGATTGCTCGCGTTTGTGATAGAAATTCGGCGAGTGACGCGCTCTCGGGGAGAAACCGGATTTTCTGCAGCTCGCGCGCGACAGCGTTGCCGTGCCGCAACTCGGGGCTGCTCTCGCAGTAATCGCGCAGCAGCTCAATGTCGTCGATAAGCACATTCTTGTAACCGCGGCACAGGGTCTCTTGTATCTGCAAGACGGACAATTCGTCGAAGGTCTGCCCCTCAGTAGCACGAAGAAATCGAAACAGCGGTTTTAGCCGTGGCGTTTGTTGCAGCTCGAGCCATGCACGCCAGGCGTCATCGTCGAAGGCACTCGGCGCGAGATGCGCGATAGCGTCGTTGTGCACAATTCCGGCTGATTGGAGAAAGGTCGCGACCAAACGCGCAAGCGCGCCCGGTCCTGAGAACAAAATGCCGAGCCGTTCGCAACGTGGATCGGCCAGGAATTTTGCGGCGAGAGCGACGATCGCGCGCGCTTGCTGCGTCGTATCACGACCAATAACAAAATGAACGTTCGAGGCCGGAACCGGTAAGGTTTCTGTTACTGAGGCTGTCGCTCTTCCATTGGTCAGCGGAATTACCTCTGCCGGCCCAAAAGTTTCCTCCCATGTTCCGATCCAGGTTTCGTCGAGATCACAGGCGGCATCGCGCGGATTGCTCAATACAACACTGGTCTCGCCCGCGGACAGTGTCGCAGCATGAAGTAACGGCCAGAGCGGCCAATGTGCTGCGTCGAATCCGAACACGAGTAAATTGCTAAACAGCGGCTGAAACTTCCGGGCATCCGCGAGCACGACGCGATCCGCGTCGTAACCGAAAGTGAAGCCGCATTCGCGCACTTGTTCTTCGAATCGCGTGGCGATTTCGCGCAACGCGGGCGAGTCGATCTCATCAAAAGTCCAGCCGGCGGCGCGCAGTTGGTCAATCGCGTGGAGAAAACGATCAGGATCCCGAGCGATGGATTTTGCGACGGGCAGTGTTTCATCACCGCTGCTTTTGCTCGTGAATTGTTCGGCGGTGACGGCGAGAAGGAGACGAAGATGCTCGCGCAGCGGCACCTGCAGGTCACAGTGGCGACGCAATAGTTCCCGCAGCTGCGGTGGCGAGAGAAATTTCACCGCGACCAGGGATTTACCTTCGCGGAGCAGGCGACTCCGAAAAAAATACGCCTGGCTGCGAGACGCTGTGACGACAGCCGCGGGTTGCTGATCCTCCAAGGCCCGGGCAGCGATCTTTTCAAACCAATGCCTGACTACGTTCTCCCACGCCGCTTCCGGCGACGCTCCGATGTGCAGCGATACGCGCGGCGAATGTAGTTCAGGTTTGCTGCGCGCTCGGGGCATCGGCCAATTTAGCGCCTGCTGATTTCTTCGCGAGCACACGTTCATCTCCGATGCGCCGGGTCACACCCATGCGATCCAAGTATTCCAGAAACGGGATGATTACGCGGCGGGTGGTGCCAATTTTCTGTCGAATCTGACTGGCGGTGGCGGACCCCTTTTCGGATAGAAACTGGATGACTGCATCCTGCATCTGCTCGGCAGCGTCGCGAAGAACAACGATCTCCCTGCTGATATCAACGATTTCACCTTGATCGATTAAAAAACGCAATGCCTGCTGAAGATTTCGATCTTCCGAAAACGCTGTGCGGTCGGGAGGATCAAAACGTCTGGCCGAGAGCGTAGCGCGAATGTTTTCGGCGGCCGATACGAATTCCGGCGGCAGCAATGGACGGTGGCTGACGCGAGCAATTTGATTTTCGGAACGAACAAAACCGATTCGGCTTAGCTCTGAAATTACTGCGCTAAACAATTTCTCGGGCTGGATTTCTAACTCTGTCCGAAGCTCCGATACATCGAGTCCACGGCGCTCGGGATTTTTTTCATGGGCTCGGTCAATCAACCTGGCTGCTCTATCGATCACATCGTGCCAGTAAGATGCGTCGCCGGCGATATCGCCGGCCAGGACGATCTCGCCATGCTGTTTCAGCCGAGACAGTGCCTCACCGATTTCATCGGCGCCGAAGTTCGATTTCAACAGCAGCGTCTTGGATTCGGCGAATCCATTACGTCTAAGCTGGGACCGCACGCAAACGTTGACGTCCTGCGGTGCGGTCGCGCGCTCTCTTAACAACTGAATGTGTGCGGCAGAGCGGAAATTGGCGCGATCGGCGTCGGGATCGAGCACGGTGCCGCCGGCAATGGTGTTTTGTTCGGAAGAATCGCGCAGGACAAACCGATCGCCAAGAAACGCAAGAATCGGTGAATCGAGTCGCAACTGAGCAATTGCGCTTTGGGCCGCTCCAAGCGCAGGTCCGTCGAATAATGTGATTTTCGCGGCCGTGCGACTGGTTCCAAAATGAACTTGAACAGAACTGCCGTTCTTGATTGGACGCGCTGCAGGAGAGTTTCGCTTTAGTCGCGGCGATCTTTCTATAAGCACGTCAATTATTGCGTTCGGATTACCGAGGCCCTGAACGGTAATGAGATCGCCGCGTTGCATTTCCTTCTCGCCAATTGAGACATCGGGCAGATTCATGGCCGTGCGCATTCCCGGCTGAGCCATTTCGATATCGCGGCCGTGGTTTTGAATGGAACGAACCCGAGCTGAAATATTTCGGGGCTGGACGACGACATCCTGGCCGCGCCGAATTGAACCGCCGCTCAGCGTGCCGGTGACGACTGTTCCGACGCCGCGAAGCACAAATGCGCGATCGACGAAAAGCCTCGGCTTTCCGATATCGCACGGTGGCCGCAACTGCGCCAACTCGGATGCGAGTGCGCTATTCAAATCTCTGATTCCTTCACCAGTGCGGACGGACGTCGGAACGATTTGGCAACTGGTGAATGGAGTTCGTTCCAACTCCTCACGGGTTTGAGTAGCGACGGTCTCGACGTTTCCCAAATCGCATTTGGTGAGCGCGACAGCGATGCGCTGAACGCCGAGATAACTTAGAATTTGCAAATGTTCTTCCGTTTGCGGCATCCAGCCGTCGTCTGCCGCGACGACCAGCAACGCGAGATCGACCGAGCCGACACCGGCGAGCATGTTGCGCACGAAATCTTCGTGACCCGGAACATCGACAATTCCGACGTGGAATTTCTCGCCGTCAGGGCCGGTGAGATTCAGTTCGGCGAAACCCAGGTCGATAGTAATTCCGCGCGCTTTCTCTTCCGGTAAGCGGTCGGGATCGGTTCCGGTCAGCGCCTTAACCAGCGCGCTCTTGCCGTGATCGACGTGACCTGCGGTGGCGATGATGAAATGGCGAGTGGTCACGCCTTTTTTTTTAACCACGAAGGACACGAAGCGCACGAAGGGCTACAAGACGAAACGTTGGATTCCATTCTGCAACTTTGTGACGTTAAAGTTGATCATCAAGCCGACCGGAATTTTCGACAGTCGCATGTACGTAAGAATTTGCGCCTGATGAATCGGGAGCAGAGTTTCAATGCACTTGATTTCCACAATCAGGTCGCCACTTACGAGCAGGTCGATTCGGTACCCGCAATCGAGCAGCATTCCTTTTGTAGCGAGCCGGCAATGGAAGCTCCATCTGGAATGGAATCCCAGCATGTGAAGGTTCACACGCCAAGCATTGACGATATGTTGACTCCATAAACTCGGCCCGAGATTGCGATGCACTTCGAGGGCGCACCCGATCACTTTGCGCGACAACTCATCAAACTCCATGTCCGGGTCCTTCGTGATCTTCGTGATGATTACTTGTCGCTGATGCATGCACCGCGAATCGCTTCGACTACAAGATCGTCCTGTCGAGGAACAATGGTACGCAGATCGAGTTTGAATCGGTCGTCCGCAATGTAGCCGATAAGTGGCGGATTCGATGCGCGGAGACTCGCAGCGAAATCCGCCAGCGATGCGTTCTCGGGAACGATGTCCATTGTAACAGACGGCATGCTTAACTTCGGTAAGGTGCCGCCGCCGGCTTTGGCCTTGCCGCGGCCGATCGCAATTGTTAGTGGCAAGCCCTGCAATCGCGCACAAATCGCGGCACCGCGGACGCGCAATTCATCCTCCGAAATTCGCAGGAGCGCCAGGGCCGGGATTTTGGCGGTCGCTTTGCTGAGGTGAAGATCGACAGTCGATTGCAGAGCGGCGAGGCAGAGTTTATCGCAGCGCAGCGCGCGAAACAGCGGTTCGCGTCTCAATGCGGCGACGAACCGTTTCGTTCCAGCGAAAATTCCCGCTTGCGGGCCGCCAAATAATTTGTCGCCGCTGAAACAAACAAGATCGGCGCCGCTTTTCAACGCTTCAGCGGGAGTCGGCTCGTGGTCGGCAATTCCCAACTCTTCGGTTGCAACAACGACTCCGCTTCCCAGATCCTCGACAAACGGAACGCGCTTGTTTCGGGCCAGCGCGCTAATCTTCTCCGACGGTGGTGACTCGACAAAACCGCTCATGAAAAAATTACTACGATGAACTTTCAGGATCATTGCGGTCTTGGGACCGATGGCTCTCGCGTAATCGTTTACGGTGGTTTTGTTCGTAGCGCCGACCTCGCGTAACTCTGCTCCGGTCGCTTGAATGATTTCGCCAATCCGAAATCCACCGCCAATCTGGACCATTTCGCCGCGCGAGATGACTACCTCCGTTCGACGTTGAGCGTTCGATGTTGGGCGTTCGGTGTTTCCTTGGGCGAAATGCTGGACGATCAGCACCAACGCGGCCGCACAATTGTTGACGACTGCGGCCGCTTCCGCTTCGCAAATCCGCGCGAGCGCAGTCTCAATGTAAGTGCCGCGGTGACCACGCTCGCCTGCCACCAGATCGTATTCAAGATTCGAGTAACCTGATCCGATTTGCTTCAGTGCGCGGATTGCCTCGCTGGCAAGCGGCGCGCGGCCGAAATTCGTATGAATGACAATTCCGGTTCCATTGATGACCGGCTGAAGCCTGCTAGCGCAAAGTTCTTCAACCGAACGACGAACAAGCTCCACAATCGGTTCGAATGCCGGGATTTTCTCGGCAGCGCGAACCTTGGAAAGTTCGCGCCGGATCAGGTCCACAATCACGGGACGCGGCAAATCGCAGCGCCCGAGGGCAACGAGAACTTTGTTTACCGAGGGAATTTCCCTTCGCGACAGGCGTTTTACTTGGTCGTGCATATTAATCCCGAACCCTTTCGGGAGCGGCGGGGAACGATTTTGCCAATCACAGCGGCGCACAGTGTGCGCGCCTCGCGCAAAATCTTTAGCACTTTCTCCAGTTTGGCCTCAGCGACACAAAGCAGTAATCCGCCGCTGGTCTGCGCATCTGTCAGAAGAATTTTGCGCGCTCCATCTGTATCGCTCCAGTCAACAGCCACAGTTGTGGCATAAAGATTTTGGCGACTTCCTTTAGGGACGCAGCCCAGTTCGATAAGGGCGCCGATCTCCTTGCTGATCATTGGCACTGCGCTGGGGTCGACTTCGGCAGAAACTCGACTGGCGCGGCAGAGTGAAATCAAATGACCCATCAATCCGTAGCCGGTGATATCGGTGGCGGCGCGGACCAGGTGGCGTTCGGCAAGTTCGGCGCCAGCGGTGTTGATCTTCGACATCAGGGCGACCACTTTTTGCTGGAGCAGGCGCGAAGCAATTCCGCGTTTGATCGCAGTAGTGGCGATGCCAGTGCCGAGCGGTTTCGTCAGAACCAACAGATCGCCGGGACGCGCGTTCGCGTTTGTAGTAACGCGGTGAACATCCACAATTCCCGTGACGGCCAGACCATAAATGGGTTCGGCATTGCGAATGGAATGGCCACCGATGATAGCGCAACCGACCTCGGCTGCCTTGGCCATGCCGCCGCGCAAAATGGCCGAAACGACTTTGGGTCGAACCAGATCAGCAGGGAAACCAACGATGTTGAGCGCGGTCAACGGGCGGCCGCCCATTGCAAAGATGTCGGAGAGCGAATTGGCCGCGGCGATTTGCCCGTAGGAAAATGGGTCGTCCACGATGGGTGTGAAAAAATCAACCGTCTGCACCAGGGCACGATGTCGATCCAGACGATAAACGCCGGCGTCGTCGAACGTGTTCGAGTTCACGATTACCTTTCCATCGAGGGAAGTTGGAAGCTGCGGCAAAACTTGTCGCAGGGCCTGTTGGCTCAACTTCGACGCTCACCCGGCACACGATGAGAGCGAAGTCAGTTTGCGAATTTGCTCACGCGACATCGAGGTCACCCCCTTCCTTAAATGGTTGATGTTTGAGGGTTGATGTTTGATGTGAAATCTTGGCTGCGAAGAACAAATCAAACCTCAAACATCGTCCATCAAACTTGAAATGGCGGAGAGGATAGGAATCGAACCTACCTTGCCACTTGCGCGGCGACGACGGTTTTGAAGACCGCGAGGGCCACCAGGCACCCTTCACTCTCCTAGAAAAAGAAAACGTCCAACGCCCAACGTCCAACATCCACCCTCGAACTTTTCGCGCGCGGAGCGCGCCTTGGAGTGCGGCGGCTTCACGCCGCTTTTGAACGTCAGACGCGCCGCGCCCAACTCCAATAAATCGTGAGGAGGCGTCCAACAACGAATGTCCTGGACTATTTTGCTTTTTTGATCGCCTTAACGATATCGTCGAAGTCCGGCCAGTCCCCGGAATCGAGTTTGGAATGGAGCAGTTTGCCATTGGCGCGAACCTCGAAAGCGCCGCCGCTTGAGGGAATCAGCGTGAGCGACTTGATGCGCTCGCCGAGCTCAAGAATTTTGGTCGCCAAACTGACGGCCTTCGGCGTGTAGTTTCAAACGACGCAGTATTCGATCGATACCTCGGTCTTCACCAACGAGCTCCTTTCCGAAAACGAAACTATCGGTGCGACCGAACGCGGTCAAGAAACTGTAGAGGCAGCCGTGTCGGCTGCAGCATTTTCCGGCGCTCACAGACGGCCGCTACAACAGTTAAGGAAACGTTAGCGATTACGCGTAGAAGCGGGCGCTTCGGCCTCGGTTTCCGGTCCGCCCGGTCCGAACAACATCGAGAAGATGGCGAAGACTTGCACTCCCGGCGAGTCCTCCGTGCACCCGAGAAGAGGCGATACGTCGAAGCGCATGTTGTGCGTTGGTTTCCATGCGATGGTCGGGCCGACGACGAAAGTATGAATCGGATCGCCACGAGTGTCCTTGTCTGTAAAATTACGATACTGCATTTCCACTCCAGCTTTGAGCCGTTCGTGCTCAAGCCAAAATGGGATCACCGCGCTCTGGGCGAACCCCCACTCGCGGCCGCGATCTAAACCGATTTCCTGTTCAAAAAACCAATTCATTGCCCATTCGATTCGCTCAGAGAAATCTTCTGCCAGTAAAAGTCTGAACTCGTACGCATCAGGCATTTTGGGTTTTGCTTCCTCCGCCGTCGGAACTTCTTCGCCGATTGATTCGAGGTTGAGATGTCGGAGCCGGGCCATTTCCTCGATCGCCATTTCCTCTTCCGGGGGACGCTCCTCATGCAAGATGCGACCTGTGCCAAATTTGTATTCAGCAAACAGTGTCGGATTCAATGGAACCTTGTTCCAATCTGCGAGCGCGTAGCGTAGTTCGACACTGAAACTCTTGTTTTGAAAATCGCCATCGAAGCGCTCTTGAGACAACTCAAATGCCACGCCAAGCCGATGCGGCAGCCCGAGTTCGACTTCTTCGGTGAAGAGATGGTCGGGCGGCCCATGCCGGAAAACATCACCTTCGTAAGTTATCCCGCTGTAAATAGCGCCTGGGGGCAAAACATATGCGGTAACGAGTGGCGAAAAGCGTGTGCGCGAAATTCCCGGCGGCGCGCCGTACGCGCTAGGTACTTCCTCGCCGGTGATGACGATCGGTTCCTCGTAAAGTGCCGACTGCGCCAGCGTCGAATGGTTAGCGGTAAAATAAACTAAACAAGCAGATGCGATCGATCCAACGAGTCGGCACGGGGTTTTACACATTAGGTTTATATGTTCTATACGGGTTATGAGACGGAGAGGCCCGCGACGGTGGGATGGCAATCACTAAACCAGCGAGTAAAAACGTGGTTGCAGCAGAGAACAAGCAATAGCGACAGTAAGCGTGTAACACAAAGGCCTGCACATACAGCAGCCAAAGAGTAACGAGAAACATCGCACAGACGAGCAGCGTAAGAAGCGCCCCCGCGCGCGTGTACCCGAAAGCCGCGAACGTGGCCAGGCTGAATACGCAGAAGTAACCGAGAGAGCCGAACGCCGCCACCGGCATTCCAGCGACCCTCGCATATGAACTGCCCAGCACACGGAAACAATCCGGAGATCCTCCGCAGACGAGCGTCTCTCCGGTCAGCGCTTGTACAGTGAGGTAGGTTGCGTCTGCCAGGCCGGCCAACGAAACGATCGCCGTGATCGTGTAGAGGATAACTCGGAATCGCGAGGCGGTCACGCCTTTGATGGCTTTTGTTTCAAGGCGGCATTGATCGTTGCCCGCAGGCCATTAGGCGTTTTCTCGTTCGGTGCCACCTCTTGATTATTGATAAAAACAGTCGGAGTGCTCTTCACTCCCAGCGAGTTGCCGCGCTCTTGATCGGAGTCAACGCGCTCCCTGACTTTTTCGCTTTGCATGTCTTTTTTGAACTGATCTAGATTAAGTCCGAGCATTCCCGCATACGAATGGAAGAGCTCCTGCGCGTTGTCGGCTTTGCTCCAAACAGCCTGCTCCCGATATAACACCTCGTGCATTTCCCAGTAATGGCCTTGCAGACCGGCTGCTTCGGCAGCCAACGCAGCCTCGCGCGCAAACTTGTGCACTGGGAGCGGGAAATTGCGAAAAATGACTTTTAAATTTGGATGATACTCCTTCAGGAGCCGGTCAATGAAACCCGCCATGCTGCCGCAGGGTGGACACTGGAAATCGCCAAATTCTTCCAGCGTGACAGGAGCGTCCGGGTTACCGCGAACATGAACCGATTCGGCTGCGCCTTTGCCAGACACGTTTTTGTCTGTGGGAATCGTCAGAAGATGCGGCCGTTTGGCCCGATACAGCATCGCTCCGCTCCCGAGTGTGGCCAATGCGACTGCACCTACAATGATAAAAGGCAGATAGCGTTTCATTAAAAACGACGCGAGCGCGAAAAGCTTCAGTGCATGAGGAAATTCGTCAAATTTTGGTGACGCTTAAACGCTTTACGTTTACCTGGCCGACCTGACGAATCACATCGCAGCGCCGCTCTCGCGTTTGCCGTCGTACCACATCTCCAGTTTCGCACGGGAGCGAATCACGCCCGGTCCGCGAACGATAACCGCAAACAGGTTGAGGAGAATTTGTTTCGCTGGATACATCCGCAATTTGCGGCCTGATGTCAGGATGGGCTCCCGCAGCACCTTGAAGCGGCCAAGTTTCTTCAGCGCCAGGCTGAAATAAACTTCTTCACCGGCAAAATAGCGCTCATCGAACCCGCCAATTAAATCGAAATTGCGCCGGCTGGTGAAAAGAAATGCCCCCGCACCCAGATTGACCCCGAAATACAGTGTGCAAAACGCGCGCACAAAAACGCGGGCCCACAACGGAATCGCGCCATCGATCATCACACGCGCGCTGCCACCGGCGTAACCGGCTTCCAGTGCAGCAATCGCTTCGGTAATGTGTACCGGATTGATTCGCGTATCCGCATCCACAAAGAACAGATACTCGCCCCGCGCAGTGCCCGCGCCGGCGTTGCGCGCCGCCGCGATCTGACGCCGGTTGATCGATATTACTTTCGCGCCTGCCTGCACCGCGATTACCGCCGTCGCATCAGTCGAAGCGTCATCAGCCACGATGATTTCGTACCGCTGATTCGCACTCTCCGCTGAAGCGCCAAGCGCCTTGAGCGTCGAGGAAAGCTCTGATTCTTCGTTATAAGCAGGAACGATAAACGAAATCACGCTATAGCTGTAGAGGCGCGTGTTCTCACGCGCAACTCATGACCTCTTCAGCTTACTCGCCGCGGTGAGCGTCTCTACGTCAAAACGCGATTCGAAATTTCTACTTCGTCTTGGCGTAAAGAAGGGAATCGAGCACTTGTCCGTCTTTGACCACGTTTTTCCGCAAACGCCCTTCCAAAACAAAACCGCTCTTTTCCAGAACTCGAGCAGAGGCGGGATTATTAGCGTACGGCTCGGCGTAAATGCGGTGCAGATCGAAGTTCGCGAAACAATAATCGGTAAACGCCGGCACGGCTTCACTAGTGATGCCGTGTCCCCAGAAATCTTCGCTCAGCCAGTAACCAAGCTCGGCGCGATGGCAATGAACATCTTCGCCGATGCGAATGCCGATCCCGCCGACGGCTGCTCCGCCGATATCGATGCAAAAACTGGTGGCAGGCTGCGCGCTCATGGCGCGCTGCAGGAATTCATTCGCGTCGTTGATTGTGTAAGGATGCGGAAACAGATCGCGCAGCCCCAGCCAGATCTTGCGATTGTTCGCATTCTTCGCCAGTGACGCCGCATCGTCAGCACGCCAATCACGAATCGTGCAGCGTTCCAGTTTGAGAGGCATCTTCACGGCGTCGCTCCGAATTTCACTCCGGCCTTTTGCGCTTCGCGATAAGGCAAAAGCCAGATCAACGATTCATCGTGAAGATCGACCACCTGAATCCGGTTGCCCCACGGATCGCGAAAATCGCACCGGAACGGCGGTTCGAGTTTTAATTTGTATTTGCCGGTGAGTTTCTTGCGCACCTCGGCCAGTTGGTGTTCATCGCGCACCATGATCCCGAAATGGCGCATATTGGAGGGTTGAACTTTTTCTACCTCGAAAATGGCGAGAAACTGGTGCTCGCCGAGTTTGAAAAAGGCGTCGCCCTCGCCGCCCCTCATTTGTTCGAGATTGAAAACATCTTTGTAAAACGCGACGGCCTTTTTGATGTCGTCCACTTCAACGGCGACGTGATTGCATCCATAAACTTGCACGCTCATAAGGTAATTTAGCTTGCATCATGAGTTTTTGAAGCACTGGCGTGAAACGTCCTGAAACAAAATTTCGCCTCGGGTTTCGGTGGCGACTTATGTTGCTCGCGTGCCACTCTCAACCCGCGGGAATACAGGGCTGTGAACGAATCACCCTGACGGTTGACGCTGGATTCTTCGCTAGCTGGGCCGCTGGCCTGATGGGCCTTCTCACCAGTTCTCCACCACAATTAGCACAAACGAAGCCGAGCTTTTTGGACGCGCAATCGAGACAATACGTGCACTCGAATGTGCAGATGTAAGCTTCCTTCGAATCAGGAGGCAGGTCTCGATCGCAGCACTCGCAATTCGGCCTAAGTTCCAGGGGCATAGCGAGATTCTTTTTTCGCTAACGAGACACAAGCTCAGCTACCCAGCACCTTGAAGTCAAGAACGTGTTTCCGGTGGGACCTTCTTGATACACGATGGCATGTGCGAGTAGGCACTCGCACCCGTTTAAGGCTGCTAACTTTTGCTTGCCGTAGAATAGGTAATCGAAGTGACCAACGCTCTCGAAAACGTGCGTGTTCGGTGGCGCCGGCTCAGCAATGATGTCCCGGTGGAATCCGTAGCCAAGGTTTATGGAGCGCTCCACGCCAAGTGGAATGCGCTGCGCACCTGAAAGAGCCATTGTCCAGAGCAGAATGAGCGCGGCGCGATCCATAACATTTAGACGAAAGGTATTTCGCCTATTTCGGCTTTGCTCCGGGAGCAACGTAAACGTAACAGGAAACCATACTTCTCTTTTAAGTACGCTTCGAACCACCACAAGCCCAATTGCAAACGAGATCTTCGGCGCGCGAATTTTGCGTGGAGTTCCGGCTAGCGCACGCGTCGGGCGTGCCGGTGAGCGCGTCCTCGCGATCACGAGCTTTTCTTTAAAGGCCGAACCTCCCCCCGGTTTCAACAACACCTTCCTCTCAGAGGGATCGAACCTAGACAAAGACTGTTTCGGCGCGACGCCAAAACCAACACGCGAGACGCGTGCGCTACCCAATCCAAAGAATTTCGCAAGCGGCGAGGAATATTTTGTCTGTGGCCGACGATTTCGCCGCGGTGCGATGCACCGGCAAGCGGGCAAGAGCGGGAGTAAGGGTGGCAATGTTACAGCCGCGCAAGTTGTCAGCGACGTGGGGCTGGGATAATGTTGAGGCTTTGAACTGAGGAATCTCTGAGCCTGAATTCGTTTACCATTATTACCAGACCGCTCTCATGACGACGGCCGATTTCATGTTCGCTCGGTCAGGCAGCCGAACGCTCGATCACGACTATGACGCGCGAACGGTTTTGCTGGCACTGCTGGCAGCCATCTTCCTTCATTTGGCAGTCGCATGCCTGCTTGCTGCGTTAAGCGGAGTTTTCTCGCCGGCGACTCCGTTCGACGAAAAGCCGGTTGAACTCACGTTTGTCGATCTTTCGCCAGCGCAGCTAGTCTCGAAGAATCCTGCGTTTATCGAGACCGACGAGTCAAAAAAATCGGCCGAGGCGCCGAGGGAAAAGACATTTGAATCGAATGCCAACTCCATTGCGGCGAGCGAACTTCCCGCGAGCGGCGAAGCGCCACTGCCGTCGCAAATGGGAAAAGATCGGCCGTTTGTCGATTTGGAAACACATCCGTACTCGCTCCAGATGAATGGGGCACAACCGCAACCGAGCGCAGTACCGCAAGAAAATCCAAGTCCCTCGGCGGCGCCGCAGACGAGACCTGGTCCGGTGACCGCAGCGGAGCAATTTGCGATGTTAACCGCGAGATCTACTCCGGCAGCCGCGTCCGCGGTTGCGGCGCAACCGCGCTCCGCATATCAGCCCTTAAAAGAGCGAACCCACATCTCAGGAAACATCACCAATCGCGGAATTTCCTCGGTTAACGCGCTGGGCACGCCGCTTGGCCGCTACGAAAAAATTTTGAAAGATGCAGTTGGATCGCGTTGGTACGCGTATGTGGATCACAAGCGTGATTTAATTAATATCGGCACACTGCGGCTTCGATTTTACATCGATCGAAGCGGACAAGTGAAGGCTCTGAAAATTATTGAGAACAGTTCGAACGAGGCATTCGCCAATGTCTGCTTGCAATCGGTGCTCGAGGCACAACTTCCGCCGATTCCCGAGGATGTGGCGAACACGTTGCCATCCGAGGGCCTAGAAGTGGACGGATTCACTTTCACCATTTATCCAAATTGATGATTGCCGCCTGGATCATTGCCGAAACGACGGGAATCGTGAAGATCGTGCTCGGATTCCTCGCGCGGGGCGGTCTTTTTATGTGGCCGCTACTGGCCTGCTCGATTGTCTCGGTGACCACAATGATTTTACGCGGCCTCGCCTTGAGAGAGAAAAAGGTCATGCCGCCGGCAATTGAGGACGAAATAGAACGTTTGGTACCAGGCGGAAGCCCCGAGCGGCTCTCACGCCTTGTGCATCATGATCGCTCCTCACTCGCGCAGATCACGCGTGTCGCGTTGCAACATTTGCGCGGGCCGCGCTCGGAAAACGTGGAAGTGGTTCAAACCCGTGCGCGTCACGAGATGGTGCGCCTGGAAAGAGGTCTCATCGTTCTGGAAGTCATTGTAGGGATCGCGCCTCTCCTCGGTTTGATCGGCGCGGTTTCGGGACTGGTGCATGTTTTTTCCCATCTCGGATTGAGCTCGGGCGCATCGGACACGCGCCAGATTGCGCTCGGCATCGCTGAGGCATTGAATGCAACCGTTTTCGGGCTTTCGATCGCGGTGCCGACCCTGATCGGGTTCACCTATTTCTCGAGAAAAGTAGAAGTGATGTCGGTGGAGATGGAAACGCTGGTCGTCGAGTTAATTAACAAATGCTATTACGGCCGCTCCCCGCGCGAATTCGAGAGAGCACAACCGTCCCCCGCCTCACAGGTACCGACGCCGGTAGCGTGAAACGAGCGGCGAATTTCATTCCATGAACTTTGCAGTGCGAAAACGGCGGGCGCCCCTCATTATCATTGTTTCACTCGTCGATATTCTCATCATACTGCTGATCTTCTTTGTCGTCTCGACGACATTTAAGAAAGACCAGCCGGAGGTTCAGATTAATCTGCCGGAGTCCAAAACAGCGAAGAAGCTGCCGGCTGAACTCGAACACGCGATTGTCAGTGTCGATGAAAATGACGACATCAAACTGGACGGACGAGCCATAAGCGTGGACACGCTGGAGGGCGCAGTGCGCGATTTGCCCGAGGGGCGGAAATCAACGCTCGCGCTGCAGGCAGACAGAAAAGCCTCGTTCGGGGCGATCATCAAAGTGATGGACGCGCTGAAGCTGGCGGGGGTGAGAAACTTGCCGGCCTTTACTCGAGAAGAGAAATGATCTTGTCGATCTTGCAGTATGGCGACCCGATCCTACGGGCGAAGGGCAAACGGATCGAGAAGATCGACGATCGGATTCGCGAACTTGCTGTGAACATGATCGAGACAATGCACGCTGTCCACGGTGTGGGCCTGGCGGCCCAGCAAATCGGTGAAGCTTTACAACTCACGGTGCTCGACGTTTCGCAGGTCGAAGATCGGCCAAGCACCATGAAATTGAATGGCCAGAATGTCGATCCAGTAGCTGAGATGCCACTGGTGTTGATCAATCCTGAGATCGAGTTGCGCGGCGAAACAGAGGTGGGAGTGGAAGGCTGCTTAAGTTTTCCCGAGATCTCTGGCGACATCGAACGGCCGAAGTCGGTGGTTGCGCGCGCGCAAACTTTGGAAGGCGACAATGTCGAGATCGAAGCGAGTGGCTTGTTGTCGCGCGTGATCCAACATGAATTCGATCATCTTTATGGGATCCTCTTTATTGATCGAATGAATTCAGCGGCAAAAGCCGCCTTGTCGAGTCGGCTGAGGCGGATGCAAGAGGAAACCAGGCGCGGCAAACGGATTCGTCCGCAGGAACAACAATCGCTGGTGACCGAGACGACGTTGTAGCCTTAATCTTAATTCTCATCGTATTCCTATTTGTATTCGCAATTAGGAATAAGAATACGAGTAGAGTACGAGGGAAAACTACAGCGCTTTGTAATCCACACTGATGGTCCGGTAAACGAGCGCGTCGTGTTGCGCTGAGAAATAGAACAATTCGAGCATGGTTGCGCCGACCATCCATTGATAGCCAACCAGCGTCTGGATCACGTCGGTGTCGGTATCGCGAGAACGGGAGACCAATTTTCCCGTTCCGTACTTCTCATCGAAGTATCTGCGAATTTCTCCCATCCGCTGGTTGTAGCGCTCGATGGTCCAGTCCGGATATTCATATTGCAACTCCACTTCAAGCAGTCCCCGTTGTTTGAAGGTAAAAAGGGTGCGCTTTAAACCCGGATGCACCAGGCCTTCCACCGTCCAGACCTCTCGGTTTTCTTTTTTCTCGCGCGATACAATTTTGGCCTTCGCGCCATGCAACACCGCTTCCACGCGCGCCATGGAGTCGTTCCAACGAAAACCGAACGGCGGCAACAGCTCTTCGAGAGCCTGTGCGGATGATCCCAAAAAACAGAAAGCAATCAAAGCAGTGGGAAGAATGCGCCGGACTGCGCGGCTCCGGATGGAAAAGATGACGCTGTCCGTTTTCCGATTCGTCATTTGCGTTCGCGTTTCTGCATTTTCGATTCGCCGAACATTCCCTCAACCACGCTGGAGTCGCAAAAATGCGCGCGCGCGCCAATTCGGTCAACTCGCGAAAACTCGCCACAGGACGAGTCCGTCCGACCGGCGGACTTTCGGAGTCAACTGGCAGCGCGGCCTCAAATTATCGTCGCTCCGCGGAGAGGCTCACTTTGGTTTTTCAGTCAAGAAATTTTTTTTGGTCCGATAAAAATAAAATTCATTTTTTTCTTGTCGATTTTAGCGGCGATTTCTAGTCTCAAGCCCGCTGGCGGGGCAGAGAAGGATTGAATGTGAATAAGTTGTGAACATTTCCGAGAAACTTTTAGCTGCGCGAATGAAACGCCCCCAAACCTCTCCAAACAAAATCGCTCCTGCGAATCGCAATCTCTCCACGGCCGGTCCACTACTGGACAGCACCGAATTCAATTTCCCCTCGCATTTACGTGTTTCTGGCATTTTTTTCCAGCATTTCATTGGGAAATTGCACCGGGGACGACGCCGGAATGACTCTGGTGTCGCGGGACGATTTTCCCCGGCACAGGCCTCTGTGGCAATTGTGTAACGCTGTTAACAACTTGCTATGGATAAGAAATACGCCCAGCTCTGGCAGCGATTGGCGGCCGCACTGAAACCGCAAATCAGTACCGACAGCTTCAACCGTTGGTTTTCTGCCGTTGAACTGGTCGAAGCCACGGATAAATCGCTCACGCTCCGCGTTCCAAATAACATCTATCAATTTTGGATCGAGAGTAACTATATGACCGCATTGCAGAACGCCATTGTTACTGCACTTGGAAGCCCGCGCGCCGTGAAGTTTGCCTCGCCCTCGGGAACTGCCGGGCAAACACCTCTGGAGGATTTAAGTGCGCTAAAAGGGATTTCACCTGAGCCGTCGTCTGGCGCAAAAGCGAGTGCAAGCGTCCTCGGTCTCAATCCACGAAACACGTTCGAATCTTTTGTGGTCGGCCCGAACAATGAAATTGCGCACGCCGCGGCCCTTGCCGTAGCTCAAGCGCCGGCGCGGACTTACAATCCGCTGTTCATTTATGGCGGCGTTGGTCTCGGCAAGACGCATCTGATGCAGGCGATCGGTCAGTATGTCTGGGCTAAGAACAAAAACGTGAAGGTGATGTACCTCTCCAGCGAGCTCTTCATCAACGAATTCATCGATGCCATCCAGCACAGCAATTTGGTGAAATTCCGGAAGCGCTATCGCCAGGCAGATCTCCTTTTGATCGACGACATTCAGTTTCTCGGAGGCAAGGAGCGCTCGCAGGAAGAATTTTTCCACACGTTCAATACACTCTTCGACGGACATAAACAAATTGTGCTCTCATGCGACCGTCCCGCGTCGGAGATCGCAAACCTTGAGCACCGCCTTGTTTCCCGCTTCGAGTGGGGGTTGACGGCAGAGCTTCAACCGCCGGACATCGAGACGCGTCTGGCGATCTTGCGAAAAAAAGCGCGCACCATGCAGATCAAACTGCGCGACGAGGTTTTGCAGTTTTTGGCGAGTCGCATTCGCACCAACATTCGTCGCTTGGAGGGTGCGCTGATGCGTGTGGCCTCGTTTGCATCACTCAGTGGAAAAGAGCTCACGCAGGAAGTGATTGAGCATTTGCTGAAAGATATCTTGCAGGAAGAAGGACGGCACTCTATCACGATCGAACAAATTCAGCGGCGTGTGGCCGAACACTTCGACGTACGGCTGGCCGATATGACAAGCAAACGGCGCCCGGCCAGTATCGCTTTTCCGCGACAGGTAGCGATGTATCTGGCGCGCGAGCTCACCAAAGCCTCGCTGAATGAAATCGGAGATGCATTCGGCGGACGCGATCACGGCACGGTCCTGCACGCTTGTAAATTGGTAAAGAGACGCATGACCGAGCAGGACAATATTCGCCAGACGATCTCGTTTATCGACAGCTCGCTGCAGAGGTAGCGTGACGATCTCAACTCGCGAAAGCTCTTGCGCTGACTTTGCGGTTGCCGAATAAAATCCAAAGCCTTACATCTTAGGTGCTCTTTTCCATCATGAAATTCAGTGTTACAAAAGAAAAACTGCTCGAAGGCCTGCAACAGGTGCAAAACGTAGTCAGCACCCGCACCACCCTCCCCATTCTCTCCAACGTTCTGTTGCAAGCGAACGGCAACGAAATTCATCTCACCACTACCGATCTTGACGTGGGCGTGCGCGGTAGTTGCGAAGCGGATGTTGAAAAGGAGGGTGCGACTACTCTACCCGCGCGCCGGCTTTTCAACATCGTTCGCGAACTGCCATCCAGCGAAATTCAGATCGATGTCGACGGAAAGAACGCGGCTTCAATCCGCAGCGGCCAGAGCTTCTTTAAAATTCTCGGACTGCCGGAGGAAGAATTTCCGCCACTGCCGAAATTTGAGGATGCGAAAGTGGTCACGATTCGCCAAAAAGATTTGCGTCATGGTCTGCGCAAAACTTCTTACGCCATTTCCACCGATGAGACCCGCTACGTGCTCAACGGCGTTCTTTTCAGTTTCAAGGATAACAAGCTCACGCTGGTGGCAACGGACGGGCGGCGACTGGCGATGGTAGAAATCGAACTGGAGTTCCCGCGCAGCCACGAAGCCGATATCATTGTGCCCACAAAAGCGATCACCGAATTGCAGCGGCTGCTCACCGATGACGGCGAAGTGAAAGTGAGCATGGGCAGCGGGCAGATCGCGTTCGATCTGAACAAAACGTTGTTGGTCTCGAAATTGATCGAAGGCAATTACCCGAATTATCGCCAGGTCATTCCCACAGAATCGAAAGAGCGGGTAAAACTCGAGCGCGAGACGTTCTTAAACGCGTTGCGGCGCGTTTCGCTGCTGGCGAGCGACAAATCAAATTCCATCAAGCTGAATTTCAGCAAGAACAATATCGACATCACTGCGAATACGCCCGAAGTCGGCGAAGCGAAAGAATCGTTGCCGGTCCAGTACAAAGGTCGCGATTTTTCCATTGCTTTTAATCCGGAATTTCTTATGGCGCCGCTGCGCGCCTTGGCCGAAGACGAAGTCTTCCTCGATCTCATCGACGAGATGAGCCCGGGCGTTCTGAAAATTCAGACGCCGTTTCTCTACGTCCTGATGCCTATGCGCATCAGTTCTTGACGTAGCACAGGTATCCTGTCCTGTGGGTCAAGGAGCGCATCGCGCACAAGATCGACATCGAGCTTTCGCAAATCGCCATTCGGCGCGCGTATCACGCGCACGTTTTTATTTCTCGGCGCCCAGACATCGGGATCGGTTGGACCAAAGAGCAAAACGCATTTCGCGCCTGCCGCCGCGGCAAGGTGCGAAATGCCGCTGTCGTGTCCGATGAAAATCGAATTTTCAAGTAGCGCTGCCAGATGCGCCAGCAGCTGATTTTTCGAGAAAGCAATACGCTCATCTTTCCAGAGTTCCTCCAAGCGGGCAACTTGAGCGTGATCGGCTTCGCCCGAAATGACCACGATTGATCCACGAAAACTTTCCCGCGCGAGCAACTCGTTTCCAAGGTTGATCCAGTTTCCCAAAGGCCAATTTTTCTTTTCGCTGCCGCTTCCTGGATGAATCGCAAGAATTGGCCGCGGCAAATTGCGAAGAAACTCGCGTGCGAATTTCCGATCTTCCGGAGACGCAAAAATCCTCGCAGCAAGATCGACAACTTTTATGCCCAACTCTTCGACCGGTTTGGCGAGCTGCCGCGCCGCGTGCGCGGAATTATCAATCTTCGCCGGGCCGCGAATTAGATATTGAACACCGCACGCCAGCAAATTCTGCGCAAAGATTTCATCTGGATCGTAGAGATAGCTGACGATCAAATCGAAACTCGCGAAATAATTCGCAAGTTCCGCTGGCTGTTTCGAATTTTTCGCGAAAAAGCTGGAGAGCGGCCCGTATTCGATCGAGCGAACGGCTTGGGCATAAAACCGATTCTCGGCAAGCACAGCGATGTGTTTGTAGCCGAGGATCTCAATGTGCGCCTGAGGATAGGCGTCGCGCAGCGCCTTGAGCGCCGGCAGGGTAAGAATGAAATCCCCGATCGCGCCGCCGCGAATCACCAGAATCCTGTTCATACCAACAACTCTTCCAATTCCGTGAGCCGCTGTTCGAATAAGCGCAAGGCACTCTCGATAGGCGCGGATGTAGTCATGTCCACCCCAGCTTCTTTCAATGTCTCCAGCGGAAACTTCGAGCCGCCGGAGCACAGAAAATTAAGATACACCTCCACGCTTCCCGTTGCGCCGGACAGGACGCGCTGCGAAAGCGCGACCGCAGCCGAAATTCCGGTCGCATATTTATAGACGTAGAACGTATGGTAGAAATGCGGAATACGCAGGCATTCGAGATCGAGCTCGGGATCTAGCGTGAAGTTCTCAGCAAAATAGGTCTCGAGGAGCCTGTGATATTCCGATTTGAAAACATCGAGGGTCAGCGCGTCGCCACTTTCCTCGATGGCATGAATAATTTTCTCGAATTCAGCAAACATCGTCTGGCGGAATAGCGTGCCGCGCAGGTCATCGATTTGCCGGTTGATAATGTAAGCCCGCATCTTCGGATCGGTCGTCGTCTCGAGCAGATGATGCGTTAGCAGTTCTTCGTTGAATGTCGATGCGACTTCCGCCAGAAAAATCGGATACTCGTAGTCCTGAAACAGCTGCGAATTTTGCGAGAACCAACTGTGCATGGAGTGACCGGCTTCGTGCGCGAGCGTGTAAACATCAGCGAAAACGTCCTTCTTGTAATTCATCAGGATGTAGGGCGGCGCGTCGTAGCTGCCGGATGAAAACGCGCCGCTGCGTTTGCCTTTGGTCTCGTAGCGATCGCACCAGCGACCGGTGCGCAAGCCTTCCGCCAGCACATCCACATACCTCTTCCCCAGCGGGTCGAGCGCGCCTAAGACCATCTCCGCAGCCTCATCAAAGGTGAAGCTGGTCTCGATTTCCGGAACGAGCGGAACGTAAGTGTCGTAATGATGCAGCTCACGCAACTCCAGTGCGCGCCGGCGCAAATCGAAATAGCGAAAAAGCGGTTTCAAATTCGCGCGGACCGATTGGATTAGTCCGTCATAAACCACGACCGGCACATCGTCCGGAAACAGCGCCGCCTCGAGCGCCGATGGATAATGTCTTGCTCGCGCGCGAAAGACATCTGCCTTGACCGAGTAGGCAAGGGCCGCGGCCAGCGTGTACTGATGATCTTGAAATTCGGCGTAGAACTGGTGGAAGGCGCGTTTGCGCAGCTCGTGATTCCGTTTCACCAAAAATGAGCTGAACGAACTTTGTGTAAGCGGTCTCTCACGTCCGGCTGCATCCGTTAAGACACCGAATTTCATGTCCACATCGGTCAGCTGCGAAAAGGTGTCGTCGTAACCACTGAGCGCGACGCTGCCCAGCGCGAGAATGCGCTCCTCGGGCGCGGAAAGCACATGCGGTTTCATCCGCCGAATTTTTTGCAACTTGATTCGCCAATCCTTCAACGCTGGATCGGCAATGAATCGCGCGAACTGCTCATCGTCGATCGCCTGAATTTCGGGGACAACGAACGCGGCCGCTTCACCGATTTTAGTAAGCAGATTCTGAACCTGACCAACTCGCGCCAGGTATTCGTTGTTCGCGCTGTCCTCCGCCAACTGCAGTGACGCATAGTGATAAACACGCTCCATCCTCAAATCGAGCGACTTCTCGAACTCAAGAACCTCCGCCAATGTTTGCGCTGATTCCCCTACTCGGCCCTTCCACTGCGCAATGTTCGGATACATTCGCTGAACCCGGGCAAAATCTTCCTGCCACTTGCTAACATCGGCAAAGAGCTGCGTCAGGTCCCACTTGTCGGACTCGGGTATGTCAGTGCGAGTTGGAACGTCACCGGGAGACATTGGAAAACTTTCAGCTTTCAACGCTCAACTTTCAACGCACCAATAGGTGCCACTGCAATGGGCGTTTCAGTTTGTTCGCAGTTCACGTATCGCTGGATGCCGCGCGATAAGCGTGAGCGCTCGCTTAAGCAGTTCCTTGCCGGGCGAGATTTTGTGCCAGGGCGATACACCGGATGGATGTGGGAGCGGAATGAGATCGAAAACATGGCCGGCTCGGTGGACGCGAAATTTGCAGCCGATCACCTTTTCTAAGTTCGCGCATTCTACAAACTGTGTGATCGCCAGCCGCCCGACCGGAATCACGAGGCGCGGTTTTAGAATCCTGATTTCCTCATCCATCCAGGAAGAGCAGTTGCGAATCTCGTCCGGGGATGGAACGCGGTCGCTGCCGCTCGAATTTTTTCCGGGAAAACATCGGCACACCGCTGCGAAATAAATCGTCGATCGAACGGTTGCTTCGTTCATCCCGCAAAATTCTTCCAACCAGCAAAAAAGTGTTTTGCCAGCAGTATGCGCAAAGGGCCGCTGCAATACTGGTTCTCTTGGGCCGGGCGCCTGTCCAACGACCATTACGTCGCTCACGATTGTGCCGCCTGAGACGGGCGTCGATTGCATGCGCGGGCAACGACGGCATTGCAGCAACTCAGCAATATGGCGTTCGAGTTGGACCTGTTTATGAGGCACTATCATCAGCGCCGAAAGATTGAGAAGATCGACAAGAGCAAACTGAGCAAAATGCTGAGGACGATGCAGGTGACGATTGGAAAATAGAATGCGGAGTGCTCGCGCTCGATCCGAATATCCCCGGGCAATCGTCCCAGCCATTTCGGAGCGAAGCCGCTCCACATGACCAGCCCGATCAATGTCATGATGACGCCGATGATGACCACAAATTTTCCTAGCTCGCGCATCGTCCAAAAGTTGCGTGAATTGCGCGGAGGCACAAGGTTGGGGAGCCGATGCCAGTGCAGTTTAGAGATTATTACGAGACACTCGGTGTGCCGAAAACGGCCAGCGACGAGGAGATCCGCAGCGCCTTTCGCAAGCTGGCGCGCAAACATCATCCGGATGTGGCCAAAGACAAAAAGGCCGCAGAAGAGAAATTCAAGGAGATCAACGAAGCGTACGAGGTATTAGGCGATCCGGAGAAACGAAAAAAATACGATCAGCTCGGCGCAGATTGGAATAGGCCGGGTGGATTCCAGCCGCCGCCTGGCTGGCAGTGGGAAGCGCAACAACCGGGCGGCGGATTTTATCAATGGGGCGGCGACGGCGGCGGAGTTCAATTTGAATTCGGCGGAACGGGATTCAGCGATTTCTTCGAAGCGTTTTTCGGCGGCGGCCGCGGCCGCTCGGCTTTTGGCGGATTCGGTGGGCGTCAGGCAACGGCGGAACGTGGCGCCGATGTCGAAGCGGACATTATGGTCACGCTGGAAGAAGCCCTCCGTGGATCGACCCGAACGGTCTCGCTGCGCCGGGCCGGCTCAAACAAAGTGGAAAATTATCAGGTCAAAATCCCGCGCGGCGTTCACGAGGGGCAGCGCATTCGTCTGGCCGGCCAAGGTGAAGCCGGTATTCGCGGCGGAAAAAGTGGCGATCTGTTTTTGCGCGTGCGCCTGGCGCGCCACCCGGATTTTTCCGTCGAAGGCAGCGATTTGATTCATGACGTGAAAATCGAGCCGTGGCGCGCGGTGCTGGGCAGCGAATTAGTCGTGCCAACGCTCGAAGGGAACGTGCGCTTGAAAATTCCGCCAGGCACACAGGGCGGCCAGCGATTTCGCCTGCGAGAACGTGGTCTGCCGGGAGTCTCGGGAAAACGCGGCGATCTCTACGTCGATGTTCAAATTAATGTCCCGAAAAAATTAACCGAACGCGAGAAGGAGATCTGGCGCGAGCTGGCCAAATTGCAAGGCGGATAATAGCGGGAGCGGCGTTTTCCTTATTGAGACACGAATTTCACGAATCCACACGGATTAACTAAAACGGATTGACTCAAGGGTTATGAAATTCGTGGCAATTAGTGTAATTCGTGTCTCATGAAAATTTCGCTTGGCACAGATCACGCCGGTTTTCGTTACAAGGAAAAGGCGAAAGAATTGCTCCGCTCGCTGGGGCACGAAGTGAAAGATTTTGGCACATTCAGCGAGGAACCGGTGGATTATCCGCTTTTCATTCGACCTGCGGCGGAAGCGGTAGCACGGGGCGAATGCGAGCGAGGCATCGTGTTCGGTGGCTCGGGGAATGGCGAAGCAATGGTAGCAAACAAGGTGCACGGCGTGCGCTGTGCTCTTTGCTGGAACGAGGAGTCCGCTCAGCTTTCTCGACAACACAACGACGCCAATGTTCTTTCCATTGGCGAACGCCTGATCCCCGAGGATCTGGCGCTAAACATCGTGCGCATCTGGCTGGAAACCGGTTTCGATGGCGGGCGGCACGAGAGACGCGTCGCGATGCTGAACGGGATGTGATCTCGTTTAACCGCTCTGGAAGACTTAACAGGAGGCAGCCAAGAAAACGAAGATGGTGATTTGGATTGGATATAGATACTCTTCGTTGGCTTCGTTTACTTCTGTTAGTTTTCTTCTACTAACTTAACCGATCGACGCAAACTGCGAGGAGAAACACGGCGCTCACAAATGCGTTGCTCTGAAAAAACGCGCGATTGATTCCGATTAAATCCAGCTTCGTTGCAGTCTTGTGTTCGTAGAAGAGCGCCGCTGCCACGATCAACATTGCGTAGTAATAAACCGCGCCAAGTTTCGCTGCGAAGCCAAAACCGATGAGCGCAGCAAATGTCAGGAGATGGAGCACCTGCGCCAGCCGCAGGCTGCGCGGGATCCCGAGTTTTACCACCAGCGAACGAATACCTTCCCGCCGATCGAAATCGTAATCCTGCGTGGCATAAATCAGATCGAATCCAGCGACCCAGCAAATTACACCGGCCGCAAGCACAATCGGCGCAAGATCGACACGTCCAGTCTGCGCGATCCAAGCGCCGACCGGAGCGATCGCGAGCGCCAGTCCCAGAAAGAAGTGCGTCGCGCTGGTGAATCGTTTCGTGAGTGAGTAGAAAAAAATCATCGCTAGAGCTACGGGCGCGAGGAGAAAGGTCAGTTGATTAATTGCCGCGGCAGAACCAACAAATCCAGCAGAGCTCAGAACCAGCAAAACCTGGGCCGCCGATTTTGAAATCAACAAGTGGCGAGAAGCAGTACGCGGGTTTCGCTGATCGAGCGACCAATCAACCAACCGATTGAAAAGCATCGCTGCGGTGCGCGCAAATACCATGCAAAAAACAATCAGCAAAAACGTGCGCAATGACGGAAGGCCGTTCGCAGCTACGACGAGCGCGCCCAGCGCAAATGGCAGGGCAAAAATTGTGTGCGAAAACCGAATTAGCCGGAAAAAACGACTAACTGGTCCCTCTCCAACCAGGCTCATAAATATCACAGAAAGATTTTTTACAGAAGGAAACAAAGGTTCTAAGTGAATTCAAAAAGCCCTCTTCGTTACCTTCGTTTCCTTCTGTTAGAGATCGCTATCGAGCAAAGCCCGCAACCGTTCACTTGCGCCGGATAAAATCGGTGTGCCGTGCGCGAAGAGAATCCGCTTCGCCTTGTGATCCAACAGTTTCCGCAATGACCGCCGCATTTCTTTTTGATTCGAGCAATATTTTCCGGGCAGCAACGTGAAGCCGTAAGGTTCAAAATTGACCAGCGCGTCGCCGATGACGAATGTCCCGCCGTCAGGCGCGTAGTGCAGAGCAATTTCATCTTCCGCCGCGCCTTCGATGCCAATTACAGTCAGTCCCTCACAAATCTTGTCAGCGTCGGCAACTTTTCTGAATTCACGCGACGAGTTATGGGGAAATGTCTCGCCATGTCCGAATATTGAAGCTGAGAACTGCTCGGCAAATCTGGCGGAAGCACGGTGATGATTTGAATTCGTCACAATGACTCCTGCAACGCAGGAAGAATCTGCAAGTTCATCGAGCGCTTCGCTTCGTAAAGGAATTGGATCGATAAAGTAGCTGCCATCGGACGTGATGAGACAGGTGGAATAGAGTTCCGTTTTCACAGCGGAATTATAGCCGTGCCAGATCGCGATATTCGAAGCGATACGATCGAAATCGAGCGCGCGGCTCACGGGCGAAACCATCGGCGTTCGGCACGGACCGTTCAAGTGCACGCGGCAGTCACGATCGCGGCTTCAAACCCTCGCCTTCACTTCGACCTTCGGTAACTCTCAAGATCTCGCTGGCTTGCCCTGCGGCGCAAAGCTGGTTCGCACGATTTTCCGCGCAGAGCTTCAATAATCCCAGCATCCCCCGCAGACCTCGGCCAAGCTCCAGCCCCCGGCCGGGACAGTTGGGCCGGCTGCGGAAGCGATGTGAACGTTATTACTCAGATACCATATCGCTGTTTGACCCGTGGTGCCTTTGTAAAGTACATAGTCCGGCTTGCCGTCGCCGTTAAAGTCGGCTGTAGCCACCAACTCCCACACCCAGACACCCGGAATGGTTGGACCATAAGCGGCTGCGATGCGCGTTACTCCTGCTAAATACCAGATCGCCGTTCGGCCCGTACTGGCATTGAACAACGCATAATCTGGATGGCCGTCGCGGTTAAAATCCGCCACGCCCTTTATGCTATAGCCGGTAGGAAGAATTGGCCCTAACGTGGCGCCGATGCGAACGTTGTTGCTCATATACCACAGAGCCGTCTGCTGGGTGCTCGCGTTGTAAAGGACCCAATCAGGCCTGCCGTCTTTGTTAAAGTCGCCTGTCGCCACGGGTTCCCATCCACTGGGAAGAGTCGGCCCGGACGCGAAAGCGATGCGAACGTTCTTGTTCAGATACCACAGAGCCGTCTGGCGCGTAGCGGTATTGAACAACAGATAATCTGGATGGCCGTCGCGATTAAAATCCGCCACGCCTGCCAACTCCCAGCCCACTGGAAGAGTTGGGCCTAACGCGCCGCCGATGTGAACGTTGTTGTTGAGATACCATATCGCCGTCTGCCTCGTGCTCACATTGTAAAGCAGGTAGTCTGGTTTTCCGTCGCCGTTAAAGTCGGTTACTATAGCTCTTGGCAGCTGCGCCGACGCGCTAGAGCAGATTAGACTGATTACTGCCAAACACAGTACCCCGCTTATTAAATGACGTGCGAGACCAATGTCAGATCTCAATTTCGTTTCCGCTTGTTTGTTCTTCATGGTTTAACCTTCAACCTTTCTGCTTAAGGAATATTTCGTTTCACTGGTCTATACAGGAAACGAGAGGCGAAGTTCCCAAATAATTTGTTTTGGCAAACCAAAGGCATAGTCAACCTGCCTGAAGTTTTAACCACGAATTACGCGGATAACGCGGATAATTTGAAGCCCGACTTACTGCTCGAAAACAAACGCGAGGATTGTAAACAGAAGATAACTCCAAAGGCTTTTCGCGAGCGGGCAAAGGAAACAAAGATTCTGTTGTCCCTAAACCAGAAAAACCTTCGTCACCTTCGTTGCCTTCTGTTAGAAAAGAAATGCGAAGCAGTTTATGTCGTCTCCGCCAGGTTATCGAACTCGAATACCGGTGATCGAAAGTTAGGTCGTCTCACCGTCTGCTCATCTAGGCCAGCATGGCACGCAGCGTGCGCAGTCGGCCTGTCGGGCTGGTTACCCAGTGCCCCGGCGGCACACTCTTTCTGCTTCTCAGTATGGGCAATTACGGGCAAGTAATGAGTGGGCAATTACCTGGGGCCGGCATATCGATCCGTCTCGGTGCGCCCTTCGGAATAATCTGGACCACGATATTTACCGCCGTCTCGCTACCCTCGTTACGCACCAGGTGTACGTCCCCGCAGCCTATGTCGGTGAAGCTGTCGCCTGCTCTGTAGATCTTGGGCGTGCAGGTGGGGTCGGCGGCGTCGTAAACCGTGAGCGTTCCAGATGTAACCGTGATCAGGCTGGGACCCGGATGCGTGTGCCACCCACTGTGAGCCCCGGCTGGGAACGTGTTTTGGATTACATAGACGTCCGAATCTCCCTTCACCATCATCTTGAGGTTCCACCCGTACGAGTCGAACTCATTGCACATCAAGTTGAGCAAGCCAGACGGGTAGTGGCCCAGCGCCAGCGTTACGGGCGGCAACATCCCACATGAAGGCGTTGCGCGGGCCGGCGCGACGACGATGAGCGACAGTGCGATGAGAAGTGGCAGAATTAGTATTTTGTTGAACTGAGTTAGCGGATTCATGGTTGTTCCTTTGTTCTTTCCCCGGTGATTAGCCGGATTTGTTAACTGTGAAGTGTGATTTTTCTGTTGAGACTGGATTGTTGTTGGCAGGCTTGGATTTCCGTATTCGTTTTGAAAATGATGTCCGTCCTCGGTGTCATGGGACCGGCTGGAAGTAGTGCTCGTCCACGTACCGTCCAACGTCCCGCCCGAGGTGCGAGCCTTCCTCGCAGGAGTTGCGAAAGTGGAAACCGGCCAGGGTCCGCGCCAGATTTACGTCCTTGACCGCGTCGTGGAAGCTATCGTACTCGCGGGTCGTGCCGGTAACTCGGCTATCAAGGGTGAAGGTGACCTTATCGGTGCCGAAGAATGCCCGAAGCGCCTCCGCTAGCGCAGAGCTGTGGAAGGCATGCGCCGCCGGATACTCGGGGTGGTTAGGCGTCGTGCGCAGCGGCACCCAGGTCGGGTCAGCGAGAGTCGCGGGGTTCCCATCGGTATCCGCCAACGGGATCGCCCGGCGCGGACGCCAGAACCAGTAGTGGTACTTTGCCTCGAAGCCGGCGATCATCGCGTCTCCCCCAGAAACGTGCGCCATCGCCAGCATCCGTGCCGTCCGCACGAGGTCGAGCCCGCGGCCGACGGCAAGGTTGAGCATGCCGTCGTTCCACTGTCTAAGATCGTGGTCCGTCCAGAAGAGCGCCTGGGCGGTCTGTGCGGGGGTGCGAGTCGCGCTGTCAAGTCGGCCTAGGTCCTTGACTTGGTTGAAGTCTTCGGCGTACTCCTCGCTGGTCAGCGGATTGGGGCCGTCGGGACGGAACTGCGAGGCGCTCTCAAGCGCGAGCGGGCGAATGCCCGGCAGGCGAAGCCCCAGGACCGGCGGCAGGGGGTTGCCGGGATTTCGCTCCCAGATGCCGGGGCCGGGCGGCGGCGGGTTGAGGTCGGCGAGCGTGGGGTTCAGCTCCCGGCCGTCGTTCATGCGCAGCGCGACCACGGCTGCGGCCACCTGCTCGCCGACTGCGATGCCGTTCGTCTTCGCTGCCCCGTCTGGGATGGCGGCAAGGTAGGCGGCGTAGTCGCCGTCGAGAATCACCTGCTGGGCGGGTGTCAGGCCGAGCGCCGGGTGCAGGCCAACGAGCGTGTTGTGTGCCGCGGTTGCGATGGCGGCTGCGGATGACGTGTCGAGCGGCGCGATGAGCGCGATCGCGTACGGCTCATAGCCACCCTCGATCGCGACTGCCGCGTCGTAGATCGCGGCGTGGACGATTCCCATGTATACGCCCGCCTCGCCAGGAAATTTGTTGCCCTAGTTTTCGGGGCCCGCGCTCGGCGGGACGATCGCACGCCGCGCCTCGTTACTCCAGTCGATCACTGGTGTCGCCGCCAAGTCGGCAGCATGCGCCGCCGGCGCACGCCCGACGACGATGAGCGACAGTGCGATGAGAAGCAGCAGATTTTTTTTGAACTGAGTCAGCGGATTCATTGTTATTATTGGGTCTTCTTTCTTGTTGAGGTTTGGATTGTGTATGTGTTCTGACTTTCACTAAGCACTACAGGAAACGAGAGGCGAAGTTCCCAAACAATTTGCGTCGGAAAACCGACGGTATAGGCAAGCTCCCGAAGTTTTAACCGCGAATTACGCGGATAACGCGGATGTAACGGACAGGGGAAACCAGAAAAACAGAAGCAAACGAAGGGAACGAAGGATCGACGGGCTTCCTTAGCTGTTTTCATTTCCAGATAAGGTCTGCCTTCAAAACAACTTCATTCCTTGCCATGTTCGGATAACCGGGCTTCTGTCGCTTCCCGGCCGCCAGTCGTCTTGACGGAGCCCATAAATATGGGCGATAATTGTCTGTGAAAACCACGCTCGAAATTCCGGAGCCGCTGTTCCGCAAAGTAAAAGCCAGTGCCGCGCGGCAGGGGCGCACACTCAAGCATCTCGTCCAGGAGGCACTCTCGGAGAAGATCGCACGCATAGATGGCGTCAACAGGAAGCAGAAGCCGTGGATGGTCCTGGCCGGCCGCTTGAAGCATCTCCACAGGGAAAACCGCCGAATCGAGCGTGTAATCGAGGCGGAGTTCGAAAACATCGAACCAGAAGACCGGCAATGATTCTCGATACCAATGCGCTCTCCGCATTTGCGGATGGCGTGCCTCCCGTTGTGCAACAGATCGCCATTGCCGACGAGCTTCACGTTCCAGTCATCGTGCTGGGAGAATACAGCTTCGGCATCGCGACCTCACGTCGCCGCCGTGAATATGAAGCATGGCTGGCGCGCGGCCGTGCGCTCTGGAACGTGCTTCCCCTGGTCGAGGAGACTGCCACGCACTACGCCGAGATTCGGCAGCAACTGAAGAGAGCCGGCGCTCCCCTGCCTGCCAACGACGTTTGGATCGCCGCGCTGGCGCGACAGCACGATCTGCCGGTTCTAAGCCGTGATGCTCACTTTGACACTGTGTCCGGTCTTACTCGACTCTCATGGCGCTAGCCATGCAGCATATTTATCCAAACCGCGGATTACGCGGATGTAACGAATGAGCCGAATTTTGTGGAAAAGATCGATTCGGCGAGCCGCCGAAACCAAGTCGCCGCAGCGACTGCTCCCCAGAGCTAGAAACGCTTCTTTAGCGCCACATACCAGATGCGGCCCCGGATATTGGCCTGCCACGGATCGTAGCCGTTTTGGCCGTTGAAAGCGGTAAATGGCGGGTCCTGATCGAACACGTTGTTCATGCCAAGCGTGATGGTGGTATTATTGAGCCATGCGCGCCAGCCAGATGAACTGTATTCCACGGTAGAGATAGGCGTCACATTCTTTTTCTCCTGGTCCGTCACCTCCGCGTTCTTACCCACGTCCTTGGCATAGCCGGGAACTGGCTCGGTAACTGGCTCCGGGAGGTGAAAGGTATAGTTGACCACCAGATCAAGTGTCGTCCATTCACGGATTTTGCGAGATTTGTCATTGTCCCAATACTGGCCAACGTAGTGAACGATAAGACCGGTATCGAGTCCGCCGAAGTCGTAAAACAAGCTCGTATACCAGCGGTTTCTCGGGAACGAGCCGAATCTCGGTCCTACGAAGCGGCCATTAAAATTGACTTTAAGTTCCGTTGGGCTCGGCTGCGTTATAAATCGATCGAGGTAGTTGCCATCGAAGGTGAACGTGAACGTCCCGAGGTTGTCGTGGCCGAAGATCGAGGTATCCAATTGATAGCTAGCAGCGTAATCGAGACCTTCGGTCCAAGCCCGATTCACATTTTCAATGCGAGCGTTTACGTCCAGGACCGCGCCGGTAACAGGATCGCGCTCGATCAGGTCTGAAAATATACCACCGGTGGGAGCGCCGTTAGGCAAGGTCCCCGTACTAGAGACCCAGTTATTAGCCAGAATGATGTTGGCGTCGCGACCGCGGGTCAGGTTGCGAAAGTCGATGTGGTAGAAGTCTGCGCTTAGCGTGAGTCCCTTGATCAATTTCGCGGGCGTCCACACAACACCATAGGTCCATTCATACGCCACTTCCGCGTTCAAGTTCGGATTGCCGCCAACCGTTTCTTTGATTGCAGTGCCCGGCGGTGTCAGCGGCGTCCCAGGCGTTCGCCCAAGCGGATCACCGGGAAGCGCTGTCGCTGGATCATCCACGGGCACGAAGATCTGTGCTTGCGAGGTATACAATTCGGCAAGGGCCGGAGCGTGATAAGCTTCGCTATAAGTCCCGCGCAAGGTCAGCGACGAATCGATTGGCTGCCAGCGAAACAAGAACTTGGGCCTTTCGGTAGAACCGAAGTCGCTGTAGTGATCGAATCTTTCCTGATAACCTAATTCCAGGCTGTGGAGACCATACCAGTTCCAGGTGGGACTTGTGACAGGGACACGAACCTCCCAGTAGAGAGACCACACATCCCGGCTACCATTCGTTGGGAGGAAGTTAGGCACCGGCACCGGCTCGGTGATAGGAAATGCCGAGCCAGTTATTTGGCGGGAAGCCGTTAGCGGGTCAGGCTGATCCTTTTCGTACTCCGTCCGGTGTTCGCCGCCGATCGCGAAGGAGAGCGGCCCGGCGGGCAGCGAGAAGAGGTCGCCTGTCACCTTCAGGTCCTCGAGTGTTAGTGAGGCCTTGCCGAAGCGCTGGGTGGTGACAAAGACTTTATTAATCACCGCGGGCGAGTTCTGATTTAGGCCGAAGGGGTTAAAAGCGGTTGCGGGATTGGTATCAAGCAACGTGGCGCGCAACGCATCGTTGTTCACGACTCCACCCAGGCGCTCGCTACGATCATCTTCGCTATAGCGGAACCCACTTTCCCACTGCCAAGTTTTAAAGTAATCGCCGAACTCACCTAAGTTACCTCTCAGGCCGGCGGTAAACTCAAAATTGTCGGTGGTAACCTTGTCAGTACGCAACCCCGCTTCCAAACCAGCGTAATGCACGCCGGTAGTGAATCCGGTACCGGGGGGCGCAGCGCTCACCTTGGTGTCGGGATGTTTTGGGTCAAATCCTCCCGCCGACGTATAATCCGCGACTGTGAATGGATTGAATGGATTCTGAATCGGCACGCTAATGCCTTCGCTGCTTATTCCGAATGGATGAGTTGCATCCGTGAATACGTCTGGCGTAAACGGCGTCGGCGCCCACGCGCCGTCCCAGAACCCGCGCACGTACTTGAAGTCGGAAAAGAGCTCCAAATACTGATCTAAAATTTTGCGGTCAAGCGAGCCGTAGAGGTATTCACGATTCACTGGAGCCATTGCCGGTGTCAGAGCGTTCTGGTTAAACAGCTGTTGGCTCCGCGGAAGACTAAGCCGCGGCACATATTGCGGATCGCTTTGTACATTTGGAAAGGCGTGCGGCGTAGGTGACCGCGCGCCGCTATTAAGCTGTGGCTGATAAACAAAATCCGCGACCCGTCCGGCAAAGTCCTCCGAGCGATTATCAAAGCCACCAAAGCGGGTCCAGTCAGCGTTAGAGGAAATGTCCCGGTCACGGCTGAAGATGGCGTCGCGATCGTACCACTCAGCGTAAACAACAATATCGGTCTTGTCGTCACCGACGCCGCCGAGAACATAAGCTAACCTTTCAGCCTGATCGTTGGAGGCACCGAGATTGGTGTTGCCATAGCTAAAGTAAACTTCGGCATGATTTTGAAATCTATGAATCAACCAAATGTTAACTACTCCACCGACCGCATCACTGCCGTAGATGGCGGAAGCACCGTCCAGCAGAATGTCAATGTGATCAATCAACCCGATCGGAAACAGGTTGAGGTCCACTGTAGGAGTCAAAAAATGGTTCGCGCCGACTTTATAACCGGCAAAGCCGTCAGTCGCGAGACGCCGTCCATCCTGCAACGCCAGGGTTTCCTTGGAACCCAGACCACGCAGGTCGATGTCTGTTCGGCCGTCACCGAGGGTGGTCAGATTCTCATTGATCGATACTCCGGTAACCATGGGCAACTTGAGGACCAAGTCAGTGGCGTTGCGCACACCGAGCTGGGAAATAAGATCCCTGTTTAAGATGTAAACCGGTTGTGGCGTTACTTCTTCGGCAGTGGGAATGTTTGAGCCAGTGACGATAACCTCCTCGATTGTCACCCCCGGCTGCCCCACTGTCTGCGGCGTGGGCGTAGGCTCCTGTGCCTGCGTTCCGATAACTGAACAGAGGACCACAGCGATGATCGCGAGACATAGCCCGGTGTTGGCACGCCTCTTCACATGGCACACTCCCGCGCCGTCCTTCGCGACTTTGCCCGCAGTTTACAGGCTATCTCGTAAATGTTGTAGCCGCCTCGCTGTGTCGAGGCGCTCCGGCGCTGTTGCCCAGGGCAGCACGGCGACACAGCGCCGTGGCTACAGTGCGTAGCATTTATGAGATGGCTTCTAGCAAGGTTGGAGTAGTCGCAGCTTTGACTAGGGGCTGGGCAGCCGACACGGCTGCCACTACAGCAGCAAAGATCGGAATGCCTACAGTTATGGTTGCAGGTTCGGGGCCGCATTCGGCGAAGGGACTGATTGAGTTTCAGGGAATAGCGGTAACAGGTCCGGCGGGCTCGCTCGCGAATCTTGTAATTGACCGTCGAAATAGACACGGACAATGAATCCACCGTATCTTCGTTCATCAGATGAAGCCGGTTTGCTCTTTGGACGCACGTAAGTCGCCGCCAGAAACTTCGGCGTCGCGTCGGTCCAGTCGCGCGCAGAACTAAACCAGTTATAACTGACCTGCGCGTTGGTTGGCTTCATTCTGTTATCGTTCGTAAGGTCGTAGAAGGAGACGATAATCCTTACAACGTGGCCATTTGGCGTACCGGGTCGTGGCTTTACTCCAACTTTGAGGGTCAGGTGAGTCTGGGCGTTCGGATCATTAGTCTCTGATAGAGTTGTCTCCGTGATCGCCAAAATTGAGTTGTTCGAGACGCCGATTCGCCGCAAGAGATGAGGGAAACGCACATCGGAATGGAGCGGACGAAATTCGGGAAGAAATGCGATCCACTGTAGTATGCCTGAGTGTTCGGCAAATGCCCGTTCGAGCCAGCGGAAAGCTTCTTCTTTGTCGCCAAAGGCGACGTAAACGGCGGCGATCACAGGCGCCGAGATGTAGCGCTTCTCCCTCGCTTGCAGGAGCTGAGTGAGAATATTTCGCGCCTCCATTTGGCGACCCATGCGCAGGTAGGTGATGGCAAGGCCGCTGCTCGGGAGGTGCGTCGCATCCTGGGATTTGTTGTAGAGCGCGATCGCTTCTGCGAAATTGCCTTTCTCGCGATAGGCGGCAGCGAGATTAGAATCAAGGTAAAAATAATTCGGATCCAGCAAGAGCGTCCGCTGGCCCTCATTAATTGCATCGTCGATGCGGTTATTGGCCAGGTAGGCGGCAGTGGCAACGTAACTAGTGATGGGCGACACCGGATCTAATTTCTTGGCCTCCAGGATAAGTCGAAGACCTTCTTTCAGCTCGCCGCGGAAGAGCGGCAGCAGCGCCGAGAAGAAGTGAGCCGGTGCCGAGTTAGGGTCGAGTTGCAGCGCGCGCTTTAACTCAGCGTTCTGGCCGTCAAGATCCCAGTCGAGGACCCGTTTCGCTTCGCTCAGGTAGCAATGCGCCTCAGCGTCCTTCTCGTCGAGCGCGATTGCCTTTAAAGCTGCTTCTTTTGACGTTGCGTAAGCGTCGAGTGGTTTTACGTAGATGTCGGCCAGAAAATACCAAACCTTCGCGACCCCAGTCCAGGCACGCGCAAATGTCGGATCTTTCTCGACGGCCCGCTGAAAGAAATTAAGCGCCCTCCGCAAATCCTCTTCGCTGCTCTTATTCGAGAAAAAGAGGCCTTGGAGATAAAGATCGTATACCTCGGTGTTAGGTTGTTGCTGGGCGGGAAGGGAAAGGGCGAGCTTGATCTTGAGCGCGTCAACAATGGAGCGAGTTATTTCATCCTGCAGCGCAAACACGCCCCCCAGCTCGCGTTCGTACGTTTCCGACCAAAGATGAAAACCGTTGCGTGTATTAATCAACTCCGCGGTAATACGAACGCGGTTACCCTCGCGTCGCAAAGTTCCTTCAAGGACATTCTCCACGTTCAGCTTTTTCCCAACCTCGCTTATGCTCGCGGTCTTTCCTTTGAACGAAAATGACGAGGTGCGGCCAACGACGCGCAGCCCGTCGACCTTCGCCAGCGCGTGAAGAATTTCCTCGCTTATGCCGTCGCAGAAATATTCCTGATCTTTTGCCTGGCTAAGATCGAGGAATGGTACAACCGCGATACTTTTTTCTGGAGGATTAAACTGCGACGCTCGGAAGAGTTCGCCGTGAAATAACCAAATCGCAGCCGCGCCTAAAAGGAGACCGGCAACGCCCGTTGCCACCAACTTTGGATTACGTCGCGACCAGCGCCAGATTCGCGCTGGAGGTAAGACCGGACGAGCGATGATCGGCCGGCCATCAAGCCAGCGCTCCAAATCAGTCGCGAGATCTCCCGCAGACTGATAGCGCGCCTTCGGATCACGCTCGAGACAGCGTGCACAAACGGTTTCCAGATCCCGGTCGTGCGAGTGTGCGAGCGAGCGCAATTTGGGTGCAGGCGTTTCCGAGGCCTGCCGAATCACGGAAAGCGCGTTGGCGCCCAAAAACGGTGGGCGGCCAGTGAGCAAGTCGAACAGGATCGCGCCGAGACTGTAAACATCGGCGGCCGGGGTCAGGTCGTCGGCTGTGCGCTCGGCCTGTTCAGGAGCGATGTAACCCGGAGTTCCGAAAGTAGTCAGCGATTTCGTAAGATCCTTGCTAGCGTCGAGCCATTTTGCCAGACCGAAATCGCTCACCATCGGTTCGCCGCGGTCATCGAGCAGAATGTTTCCCGGTTTGAGATCGCGATGGAGAATTCCCCGGCCGTGCGCATATTCGACGGCACGCGCGACCCTGGCCATTAGTTCCACACATTTTCGCGGTACGTTGCGAAGCGAAGGCGCCGCGTCATGCAAGCTTCCCCCCATCGCGAATTTCATGCTGAAAAACGGAAGGCCGTCTTCGCTTTCGCTCACCTCGTAAATTGGAAGAATGTTCGGATGATCGAGGCTTGCTGCTGCTTCGGCTTCGCGCCGGAAACGCTCGCGCGTCTCGTGTGAATCGGCGTGGTAACTCAGCACGCGCTTTACAGCGACGATCCGGTGGGAGTGTCGTTGTAGGGCGCGATAAATGACGCCCATGCCGCCACGTCCGACCTCCTCGAGGATTTCGTAGTTGCCCAGGTGCCATTGCTTATCCGGCACGTCCACTTCAGCGAGTACGCTTTCATAAACTGCCCTTGATACCTCGCCAGCACCTTTCAATCCCTCACGCAAGAGACAACTTGCGCAGACCCCGGTTTCGAGTCGCATGGTTGCGCCGCACTTCTCGCATTTTGCCGGGTCCGCACTCGAGAGCGAATCAGAGAGCCCGTCGGAATTCATCAGCGTTACTCGGTTCCGGCGGCGAGGGCGGCACACAGATGCCGGATCTCATCTTCCACCTCGGCGGGGTCGGCTACCGTGTGTGCGACTTCATCGCGCAGCAGCCACCGGTAACGCTGCCGCATCTTGTGCAGCTGTTTTCTCACGGCAGTCTCAGCCACTCCAAGCATGGTGGAAAGACTGGAGTATGATACCTCATCGCGTTCTGCTGTGAGGTAGGGGCTTAACGCATGGAAAAGCCGGAGCCTGCCTTTGCCCTCGCATTCTTCTCGGAGGCGCCGAAGCGCCTCTTCGACCACGGTCACAGCCCAACGAAGGTCGAAGAGCCGCTCCGCCGGCAATGACTCGAGCGCGTGCGGTGAGATGGATAATTGCGATGGCGCTTCCGCCATCCAATCGTCCCAAGAAACAAATTGCACATCGCCGCCGCGCTTACGGCTACGAGTTCCTTCCGCGACGTTAATGAGAAAATTCTCGAGCGACTTGAGCAAGAGCGAACGGAATCGTCCGCGATTGGGGTCAGCGTGCTGCAGCCAGTTACCTTCCAGTATCTTCACAAAAAAATCCTGCGTAAGGTCCTGCGCATCCTGCATTGAATAGCCGCGTCGGCAGACAAACGAGAAAACGGGCCGCCAATAAGTTCGGCAAAGTTCGTCGAGCGCGGTGCGCGCATCTTGCTCTCCGCTCTCCGAGTTGGCGGCGGAAAGGATCAGGCTCCAGCGGGTAGTCGCGAACTGACGCGGTTCGCGTGCACACTCCCCGCCGACTTCCGCGTTCACAATGCGGGCATTATGATTATCTCGTTCCTCCTAGGCAAGCATAAGTATTAGTTATACTGCCCCCCCCACAGTCGCTCATTTTCCCGCTACTACGGATTCTTGGTGCTCTTCATAGGCCCGCCAGCCGCCCTACCGCTCCGGATTGACCGGGAAATGTTTGTTCTTCAGACGTTCTGGGACGCGTTTGGTTTGTTCAGCCTCGATTTTCTCGCTCGCGGCGTTCAGCGCGTCGTAGGCTTCGCGGCTTTTTGGAGAGCGGCACATGTACGCGGTGGCATGTGCGAGGGGAATGCGCGCTTCGGGCAATCCAACAAATTCCACCGCGTGTTGGGTCGCGATCGCGAGCGGCAACGCTTCGGGATCGGCCAGACCGATGTCTTCGCTGGCGAAAATGACAATGCGTCGCGCGATGAAACGGAAATCTTCGCCGGCGTGCAACATTTTCGCGAGCCAGTACATGGCGCCTTTCTCATCGGAAGCGCGCATGCTTTTGATAAACGCGCTGATCGTGTCGTAGTGCGCGTCGCCCGCGCGATCATAGACGACCGCTTTTTGCTGAATACTTTCCTCGGCGACTGCGAGCGTGAAATGAATGATGTTGTAGCCGCGATCGTTGATCGCGGGGCCCGGCTCACCGACCCCGGCTACAGGCGGCGTGGTGAGCACGCCAATCTCTAGCGCGTTTAAGCATTTGCGCGCGTCGCCGTCGCTGAGCTTGGCAAGATGACGGCGGGCATTTTTGTCGATCTTAACGTTGTAGTTTCCGAGGCCGCGCTCTTTATCGGCCAATGCGCGATCGATTAGCTGTTCGAGTTGCTCGACGCTGAGCGGTTCAAGTCGAAAGACCTGCGAGCGCGACACCAGCGCACTGTTCACATAAAAGAACGGGTTGTAAGTAGTCGCGCCGACAAGCCGGAGATTTCCGGTCTCAACGTCGGGCAAAAGGATGTCCTGTTGCGCTTTGTTGAAATGATGGATCTCATCGATGAAGAGGATTGTCCTTTGGCCCGAAGTGCGAAGGCGATTCGCCGCGGCAGCGATGACGCGGCGCATTTCCGCCACGTTGCTTTCCACGCCGCTGATTCGAATGAATTTCGCGTGTGTCATCTCCGCAATGATGCGGGCGAGCGTTGTCTTGCCGCTGCCGGGCGGCCCTGAAAAAATCACGGAAGGCAGGCGATCCGCTTCAATTGCGCGGCGCAGAAGTTTGCCAGGTGCAAGAATGTGTTCCTGGCCGACAAATTCGTCGAGCGAGCGCGGACGCATGCGTGTGGCGAGTGGGGCGGCGCTGTCGGCGCTCTCAAGGTCAGCATCTTCCTGTTGCTCGAAAAGATCATGCACGACGCAAAAATACGGTGCGCTAGCGCTCTCTGCATCTCCTTTCCGGTTTGTGTATGAAGGAATTAGTCTGGCAGTACCCCGAGGCAGCCGGATAGACTATCGCAGAACATGAAACGCATTCTCGTTCCGATCGATTTCTCGGATGCAACACCGCTAGTGATCGATCTGGCACGCCAACTCGCCAAAGGCCTCGACGCCGAGATTCATCTTGTGCACGTAAGAGAACTCAGCGTGGTCGCGGCGCCGGGCACCCTTGGCTATGGCTTGGCTGGAATGCCCGAGCTCGCGCCAGTGTCGGGCGTGCCGGTCCCTGTGTTCGATGCGATGGCTGACCCAGTGCCGGAGGATCAAGAGCAAAAGTCTAAGCTCGCACAATGGCAGAGAGAAATTGCGCAGGCCGGAATCAAAGTCACACTGCATGAACCGACCGGAGCCGTGGCCGAAGAAATCCTCAACCAAGGGGACGCGATTAATGCCGATTTGATTGTCATGGGAACCCATGGGCACGACGCGATGTATAATCTGCTGGTGGGAAGCGCCACCAAGGGCGTGCTCAAACATAGCACTCGTCCCGTCTTACTTGTCCCGGCTCCGCGAGCGTAAGCCTGAAGTACCTGGAGCCGCAGAATAAGCAAATCCGATCCATGAGATTGCTGGGTGCGCCGCGTCAGCCATTCGTGGGTTTGGCGGGCGCGGCTGCAATAGGAATTATCCTGGCGGAACTTTTTCCGCTCTCTGTTTTCACCTTGACCGCATCGGCGATTTTCATCGTGGTCTGTGCGGTTGCTCTGTTCTTTTGGCCGAGACTCGTCGTGACTTATCTAATCGTCGGATCCGGTTTTTTCCTGCTGCACAATTTCCAGACAAGCAATACTGAAGGACAACGAATCGCCGCGCAGCTTGGCAACAGGCCGCGCATGCTCACGGCAACCGGATACGTCATTAGCGAGCCGAAGATCGCACCGAACGGGTTCGCGACGTTTTTGCTGAAGCTCGAGTCAATCGAACTCGAAGCCAGAAAAGAACCGACGTGTGCGGTATGGCAAGTCCGTTGGCGCGGTATGTCGGAATTTGGCGATGAACTGAAACTTGCTGGAACGGCCGAGCCGATCGCACCTCCACGAAATCCCGGCGAATTCGACATGCGCTCTTACCTGGCGCGTCGCGACATTCGTCGGCTGTTGCTTGTTCGTTATCCCGAGGATGGAACGCTCATTCGACACGGTGGTGGGAATCCGATCTTGTGGCTGGCGCAAAAGTCGCGCAACTGGATGCAAAACGCGATTTGCCGTGGATTGGAGAACACACCCGAAGTGCAAAGCTTTCTCAGCGGAATCGTGCTCGGGCTCAGGCATCAAACGCCTGAGGACATCGAAGAACCATTTCAGCAGACCGGCACGCTTCACCTGTTCGCTGTCGCCGGTCTGCATGTGGGAATCGTCGCCGCGCTTCTATGGATGCTCGCAACGACAGTCGCGCGTCTGCCGCGCAAATGGGCGACTGCAATCGTCATTCCTCTGGTCTTTTTTTACGCGGCCGTAACCGGCCTGCACGTTTCGAGCATAAGGGCAGCGGCAATGGCTTCGATTTTGCTCGGCGGCTTGTTTTTCGAACGAAAAGCCTTTCTCGCCAACAGCCTCGCCGCAGCGGCCTTCTTTCTGCTTTGCTGGGATACGAACGAACTGTTTTCTACAGGTTTCCAGCTCTCGTTCGCAGTCGTCGGCGCGATTGTTTTGTTTGCTGATCCGCTCTTCCGGCTTTTGCAACGCTGGGCCGCACCTGATCCTTTTTTGCCGCGAACCTTGCTGCGTGGTCCGCGTCGCTGGATGCACTCTAGTTTCGAATGGCTTTGTCGCGGGGCATCCGTATCGCTGGCAGCATGGATCGGCTCACTGCCATTCATCCTCTGGTATTTTCATCTTGTTACGCCGGTTTCATTGTTCGCAAACCTGCTGGTCGTTCCGATCGCATTCTTCGTTCTCGCGATTGCGCTGCTCTCGCTTCTTTCAACACCGCTGCTGCCGTGGCTCGCTGTCATTTTCAATAACGCGAACTGGTTTCTAGCCAAGCTTGTTCTCTGGATCGTCCAAATGTTTGCACAATTACCTGGCGGACACTTTTATGTCCAGCAGCCGCACTGGCCCGAAAAGCTTGCCGCGCAGATTACAATACTGGATCTGGGAGCAGGCGCGGCTCTTCATGTGCGAACGGCAAGCGCCAACTGGTTGTTCGATTGCGGAAGCGACCGCAGTTATCAACGCGTGGTTCGCGAGTATTTACACTGGGCGGGAGTAAACCGACTCGATGGTTTGCTGCTCACTCACGGCGACGCGCTCCATATCGGTGGTGCCGCGAAATTGCTGCGCGATTTTCCTCGCGTCCACTTGGTCGATAATCCGGCACCGGATCGCTCAACTGTTCATCAAGGATTGCAGCGGCTATTTAGAGAAAGCGGAATTAAGCCGGAGGAGTTGATTGCGGGAGATAGCTTCCGTTTGTCAAGCGAAGTCACCCCGCACGTTCTTTTTCCGCCGCGTCTGTTTTCGGCACCCACGACAGACGATCAGGCTTATGTGATCTACCTCTCCATTGCGCCATCGGCGTCGATTTTGTTGATGTCGGACAGCGGCAAGAATACAGAAGATGCGCTGTTGGCCTCTGGTTTGGATCTCCACAGTGACATCCTCATTAAAGGTCAGCATCATTCCGGGGAGTCTGGCACAGGTCCGTTCCTCGGCGCAGTGCGACCACGATTAATCGTCGCTACCTCACGCGACTTTCCAGAATACGAACGAATCAGCGACGAGTGGGCGGCCGATTTGCGAAGACGAGGGATCAAACTTTTTCGCCAGGATGAAACCGGCGCGGTCACGCTGCGATTTCGCCGCAATGGTTGGGAAGCGCAAAGCTACCTCACTGGCGAAACTTTACGTACCTCAAGCCAGTGAATCGCCGCGCCTTGTTCACGAAATTTTCTTTCGAACTTCGTTGACGGGAGGGTGCCACCGCGTCACGTCGACAATTTCAAATTGCGGATGTGCGCGGCTGAGCCGTTCCATTTGCCGAAAATAGTCGACCTGATCGGTTGCAACACGCAAAAGTCCGCCTTCTTCCAGCGCGGCGGTGATC